>Ga0265316_10001143_pt1 | contig 28808 bp, 23 predicted proteins | sample 4522metaG_FD_202092 | JGI IMG/M metagenome (GOLD analysis project Ga0265316, IMG submission 202092) | Rhizosphere microbial communities from Carex aquatilis grown in University of Washington, Seatle, WA, United States - 4-5-22 metaG | ecosystem: Host-associated > Plants > Roots > Rhizosphere >...
CAGGCGGCGGAAGAAGGGCCGGGAGGTTTCCGGGTCTTCCGACCACGGTGGCATGGTCATCAGCCCCGTCAAGCGCAGGTTCGGAAAGGCGGCAAGGGCGGCGGCGAGCGCGGGGACCTGCTCCGGCTCCGCGCCGCTCTTGGCGGATTCTTCGGAAAGCTTCACCTCAATCAGGACTTCGAGCGGCTGCGCCCGGCGGCGCGGGGCATCGTTCAGGCGTCGCGCCAGGCGCTCGGAATCGACGGTCTGGACCACATCGAACAACTCCGCCGCACGATTGCTTTTGTTGGCCTGGAGGTGGCCGATGAGATGAAAGCGGGCACCCGGCAAAGGGTCCGGGAGCGCCTTGGCCTCGAACTCCCGGACGTAGTTCTCGCCGAAGTCCCTTAGTCCGAGCGCATATGCCCCGGTGATCGCTTCCGCCGGGAACGTCTTGGTGACGGCCACGAGGGCGATCTCATGGCGTTGGCGCCCGGCGCGACTGGCGGCAGCGCGGATGCGCGCTTCCACCCTCTCAATCCGATCACGGAGCATGAATCTCTATGATGGCGCACACACTACTCCCTGTGCCTGGGAGACGAGGCACAGGGAGAGAGGCGTCAGCGGCCGTCCGCGGAGGCCTAGTCCTTCTTTTGCAGCAGTTCAGCCCGCACGCCAAACACGGCCAGTATGGGCGCCCAGACGCCGATCAGGATAGCGGCCGCGCGCGCGGCGTCCGGGGGATAGCCGAGCCTTGGGCCCGCAATGAACACCCAGAACGACAGAATGATACAAAAATACATCACCAAGTACCACCGCTTTGGGTTGGACTTCGAATTCGCCATGCACCACCTCAGACTTTAGGACTTTGGGTTTAGATTCCCTGCTGATTATACGCGCACATCGGTAAAGTGAAACGAGTAAAATGTGGGGATATTTGCGGGGGCATAGTACCATAACGGTAACTCAGCCATCAGCCATCGGCCTGACCCACTGAAGCAACCCATAGGAGAACCGCGGTTTGGTGCGGCCACACACCTATTGAATGCCCAAGAGCGCAGGCGAAGTGTGCAGGGACGGGGGCGCGCTAGCTGAGGCAGCCATCCGGCGCTTCCTCGCGGCGGCCCGCCGACCCGCCCTGATCGAGCCCGGTGAAGACCGTTTCCTTTTGACAGCGGATACCTATGCACTCGAATGGCAAGGCAACCGGCTGCTCATACAGGCCTGGGACGAAAGGCGAAGCCTGGCGCGCCGAATCGTCGGAGTGCACCAGGAGCGGGCCGGAAAGCTGGAACTCACCATCGAGCGCTTCGGCGGCGCCGAGGGGCGCATTTCACTCCTGGACATTGACCGGGCAGGGGCGGTCCGCGCGCGCCGCGGGCCGCGTCTGGTCTTCCGGGAGGAGTTCCGGCGGGCTCTACGGCGGCAGTTTCCGGACTGGCGACTGGTGGAGCTGAGCGCCGAATCGAACCTGGAGGAGAGCCTGTCGCCGGCATATCCCCGCGCGCTGATCCGCAACGGCGGCTCGGGGTGGGCGGCGATCGCCTCGCCGCCGGGCGCCACCAGCGGCGTGCTGACGTTTGGCCTCATCTGGTTGGACTACTTGCGAAAGCGCGAGAGGCGGATCACCGTTGAGGGGCTGGCGCTCTTCCTTCCGCAGGCCGAAGCCAGGGCGGCCTGCCTGAAGCTGGCCTTCTTGAATCCACGGGCGGCGCGGTTTCAGGCGTTCGTCTACACGGCGGACGGCTACGAGGACCGGCTCGATCCCGCAGACTACGGCAACCTGGCGACCAAGCTCGACCATTGCGCCGGCCTGACCCCGCAAAGGCCGGAGCAAGTCGCCGCATGGATCGAGCGTCTCGCCGCGCTTCCGTGTGTCGAACGCATCCCGCGCCACGACGGCGCGCTCAGCCTGCGCGTGCGCGGCCTCGAGTTCGCGCGCGCGATGGAGACGGATCTACTGTTCGGGCTGGAGCGGAAATGCAGGGCGCGGGAAGCGAACATCGCGGAGATCGAGGAGTTGGCCAGGGAGATAGCCCGGCTGCGAGCGCCTCGCGCCGCCGAACGGGAGAATCCGATCTGGCGCCTCCAGGCCGAGACGTGGCTTGAATCCCAGGTTCGCGCCAATCTGGAGCAGATCGACGCCTGCTTGCACGCACAACCCGTCTACGGCCAGGTCCCGGCGGTGGCCGGAGGCGACCGCGGCGTCCTGGACCTGCTGGCGGCGGAGCGCGGGGGGCGGCTGGCGGTGATCGAGCTGAAGGCCTCCGAGGACATACACCTGCCGTTGCAGGCTCTCGATTATTGGATGCGGGTGCGCTGGCACGCCGAGCGGGGCGAGTTCTCCCGCCAGGGGTACTTCCCCGGCATTCCGCTCAGCCGCGAGTGGCCGCGGCTCCTGCTGGTGGCGCCGTCGCTCCAATTCCATCCCAAGACCGAGACGGTGCTGAAGTACTTCGCGCCGGAGATTGACGTGGAGCGCATCGGGCTGGCGGTAGAATGGCGGGAGAGGGTGAGCGTGATGTTCCGGGTGCAGGGCGCCCGGCGGCCCCTCAAAGAACAAGATGGCCAGCGAGATCTACGCCCAGATTAAGACCGGATTCCGGAACCTGAATCCCAACCAGGTTCGGGAGATGGCGGAGCGGCGGCTCCGCGTCGGGCTGATCGCCTCTACCGGCGCGGGTTTCGCGGCTCTGGAAGGGCTGTTTGCGCCGCCGCCGCTGCCCGGGGACCGAGGTTGTCAGATCGAACGCCTGATCGAGGACGCCTCCGGTGAGGAAGCGAGCCGTTGCGACCTCGTTCTGTGTGAGAGCGAATTGCTGGCGCCACCCGGCGCCTTCCGTTTCGATCGGGAGGACCCCGAACGCACGGTTCGCGAGATCGTGGAGCGGCGCGAGGATCTGCGGCTCGCGCTGGCGCGGCGTTTCCGCGCGTTTCGCAAGCCCGTCATCGGGAAAATCGTTAAAGCCATTTCCAGGGAAAATGCGGTGTTCTCGCTGGTGACGGCGCTTCCGGACGTGATTCCGAGCCTGATCGAGCTGCCCTGGGCGGCCGGCGAGTTCGCTTCCGATACGGCATTTCTGACCATGAACCAGGTGCGCATGGCGTTCCTGATAGCGGGCGCGAGCGACCAGGACGTCGGCTACCGGGAGCAACGCGCCCAGATTGCGGGAATCGTGGCGGGCGCATTCGGCTGGCGTGCGCTGGCCCGCGAGCTGGCGGGTAAGATCCCTTTCGGCGGCGGGCTGATCCCGAAGGCCGCGATCTCCTTTGCCGGGACCTACACGGTAGGCGTCGGACTGGAGCGCTTCTACCGCATCGGCTACGGGCTGACGCGCGAGGAGCGGCGGAGGATCTACGAACAGGCGCTCGAGCGGGGCCGCGCGCTGGTCAACTCGCTGCTGGATGCCGCCAAGAGGCAGCGCCGCGCCATCGAGGGTTAGGGAGACGTGAGATGCGCACTCGTTTGCTGTTGGTTGCCATAGCCGCGCTGTCGATTGCCTCCGCGGATACACTAACGTTGCGCGATGGACGGACCGTGGAGGGCCAGTTTCTGGGAGGCACCGCACGCCAGGTCCGGATGGCCGTCGGCGACAGTGTCCAGACCTTCGACGTAAGCGACATCGCGAGCCTGCAATTCGAGGGCGCAAAACTGACTTCTGCGGCTCCACTGCCGCCTCCCGTGGCTCCGCCCGGAGCCTCCCCCGACGCCGACGATATTCCCGCCGGCACGGCGGTGACCATTCGCATGATCGACGGCGTGGATTCCAAGACCGCCCAGGCCGGCCAGACCTTTCGCGCCAGTATCGACGAGCCCGTTATGGTGGGGGATGAAACGGCGATCCCGCGCGGCGCCGACGTGGTCACGCAACTGGTCGAGGTGAAGGAGCCTGGCAAACTCGCAGGCGGCGGCCAGCTCACGCTCTCGTTGGTCTCGGTCAACATCGACGGAGATGTAGTGGACGTCAACAGCCAGTCGGTGACGCAGGCGGGCGAGTCGCGGAAGGGCCAGAGCGCCAAGGTGATCGGCGGGACAGCGGCGCTGGGAGCGATTATCGGCGCCCTGGCCTCCGGAGGTAGGGGCGCGGCCATCGGCGCGGTTGCGGGCGCCGGCGCCGGCACGGCCGTGCAGGTGCTCACCAAGGGAACCGAGATTCGCATCCCCTCCGAAACGCGGCTGACCTTCACGCTGGATCGGGCGGTTCCGCTTCCTTAGCTGACCCCGAGGTCTGCTTGCTTCATCGCCGGTTGGGCTGTGACGCCCCGCTCGCGGAACAGACGGGGCAAGGCCAGGTTCAATCCGAGGAGGAGCAAGCCGCCGGCCAGCGCCGGATAGAAGCTGCGCATCGCGAAGCCCGGCACCAGCAGCGCGACCACGCGAAAGACCAGCGTGTCCCCGAGCGCGAGGAGAACCCAAGGGAGCGTCAGGCCGGCCTCGCCGGATCCTGACTTGAAAGCAGTCGAGACGGCGGCATGAACCAGCGCGACCAGGGCCGCCGCGACTAACGCGGAGCGCAACTCGTCGATCCGGCACCCCGGAAGGACGATCGCGAGCAGAGCCAGCCCGGCGGTTCCCAGCGTCCAGTTCAGAAACAGGTACACCATATAGACCGCTTCTGAGTGGTGCACGTGCGATGCCAGAGCGTAGGGAACTTGGCTCGGAGCCGCTAACATTAAGAAACTGAATGGCTTTGCTTGCAGGCCTCCATCTTCCGGGGATGCGCTCTGGTCGAGGCCAGGCACTTTTTGCAGCCCTGCCGGGACGTTTGTACGCAGCCGCGCCGGATTCTGGGGTTTTGAAGGCGTGAGAAGATCAGGGTAGACCACGCCGATGCCACTGGCCGAGTATCACAGAAAGCGGAAGTTCGAAGAGACGCCGGAGCCGGCGGGGACGGAGCGGGCAGCCCCGGCGGCCACCGCCCGCTTTGTCGTCCAGATGCACGACGCCTCGCACCTCCATTACGATTTCCGCCTGGAAGTCGACGGCGTGCTGGTCTCCTGGGCCGTCCCCAAGGGGCCCTCCATGAATCCCGCCGAGAAGCGGCTGGCCATGATGACCGAGGACCATCCGCTCGAGTACGCTGGCTTCGAGGGCGTCATCCCGGAGGGCAACTATGGCGCGGGCACGGTGATGGTTTGGGACAACGGCACGTGGGAACCCGAGGGCTCCAAGACCGCTCGTCAGCAGCTCGATGATGGCGAGCTCAAGTTCACGCTGCACGGCGCCAAGCTCCGCGGCAGCTTCGTTCTGGTGCGCACGCGATGGGGCGCGAAGGCTGGCAAGTCATGGCTGCTCATCAAGCACCGCGATCCAGACGCTGACCTGGGCTTCGACATCGATTCGCTCGCCTGGTCCGTGCTGAGCCGCCGCACCATGCGGCAAATTGCCGAGGGCTGATGGCACTGGACCAATACCGCGGGAAACGCAAATTCGAGAAGACGCCCGAGCCCGCGCCCGCGCCGGCCGGCGCCAAGAGCGGCAACAGCTTCGTGGTCCAGCAGCACGATGCCACCAGGTTGCACTGGGACTTCCGTCTCGAGATCGACGGTGTGCTGGTGTCTTGGCCCGTGCCGAAAGGGCCGTCGCTCAACCCCGCCGATAAGCGCCTCGCGGTCCAGACCGAAGATCATCCCCTCGAGTACGCGCGCTTCGAGGGCGTGATTCCCGAGAAGAACTATGGCGCTGGTCCGGTGCAGGTTTGGGACAGCGGCACCTATGAGATGGAGGGCGACCTCGAGGCCGCGGAGCAGCTCGCGCGCGGCGAGCTGAAGTTCAAGCTGCATGGCCGCAAGCTGCGCGGCAGTTTCGCGCTGATCCATACAGGCAAGCGCGCCCAGGATCCGAAGGACCGCAAGAACTGGCTCCTCATCAAGCACGCGGACTCGTACGCGGATGGGAACTGGGACATCGAGAAGCTGGATTGGTCTGTGCTCAGCGGCCGGACGATCAAGGAGATCGAGGACGGCCTTTCCGGTCGCGCGGCCACGGCGGCCGACCTGCCCGGCGCGCGCAAAGCGAGCATGCCGGCGGCCATCGAGCCGAGCCTCGCCACGCTGATCGAGAAGCCCTTCACGGATCCGGACTGGATTTTCGAGCTCAAGTGGGACGGCATGCGCGTGCTGGCCTGGATAAGGAACGGCCAAGGCGAGCTGCGTGCGCGCACCGGACGAGTCGTGACCGCCCAGTTTCCCGAGCTGGCGGTGCTCCCCGCGCGGGTCGCGGCGGCACAGGCGATCCTTGACGGCGAGGTCGTCGTGCTCGACAAAGAAGGCCGGCCGGACTTCTCGCGGCTGCAGCACCGCATGGGCGTCGAGCGGCCCGCGGCGGCGCTGCTGGCCGAAGCGCCGGTGGTCTACTACATCTTCGACCTACTCTACGCGGATGGCTACGACCTGCGCGGCGTGCGGCTCGTCGAGCGCAAAGACTTCCTGCGGCGCAGCCTGTTTCCCGAAGATCCGGTGCGGTACTCGAGCCACGTGGCGGGCGAGGGCGAGGCGCTTTACAAGCTGGCGCGCGAGCGGGGCCTGGAAGGCGTCGTCGGCAAGCAGGCGCGAAGCACATACCCTGCGGGCCGGAGCGCCCAGTGGGTGAAGCTCAAGACCACTTCGGAGGTGGATGCGGTGGTGGGCGGATTCACCGCGCCGCGCGGCGGCCGAGAGCACTTTGGCGCGCTCCTGGCGGGCCTTTACGACGGCCCGCGGCTGCGCTTCATCGGTGGCGTGGGGACCGGCTTCGATCAGGCCACGCAGGAGGAGGTCGCGCGGCAGTTCCAGCCACTCATGACTAAGGATGTGCCCTTCGGAGAGCGGCCCGTGACGCGAGAGAAGGCGACCTGGGTCGAGCCCAAGCTGGTAGCGCGCGTGCGCTTTGCCGGCTGGACCGCCGAGTCGCACCTGCGCGCCCCGGTCTTCCTGGGCCTGCGGCCGGACATCGACCCGAAGGAGTGCAGCTTCAGCGTCGAAACGCCGAAAGCGCAGCGGTCGCTGGCCGCCGAGATCGCCGCCGCGAAGGGGGACGACCTCACGCTTGACGTGGAGGGCCGAAAACTGCGTCTCACGCACCTGAACAAGGTCTTCTTCCCGGAAGTGGGCCTCACCAAACGCGACCTGCTGGCCTACTACGCCCGGGTTGCCGGTCTGATCCTGCCGTTCCTGAGCCAGCGCCCGCTGGTGCTGCGGCGCCTGCCGGATGGCGTTCAGGGTGGCCTCTTCTATCAGAAGGAAGCGGGCAAGATGCCGGAATGGATCGAGACGGTCACCATTCCGAGCGAGGGGAAGAAGATCCGCTACGTGGTGTGCAACGACGTGGCCACGCTGCTCTGGCTGACGCATCTGGGGTGCATCGATCACGATCCGTGGGCCAGCCGCATCGACGATCTGGAACGTCCCGATTATGTCTTCATCGATCTCGATCCATCCGAGGGCACGCCGTTCGCCTCGGTCGTCGAGGTGGCGCGCGAAGTGTGCGCGGTGCTGGCGCAGGCGGGCATGAAGTTCTACGTGAAGACCTCGGGCGCGAGCGGGATCCACGTCTTCCTGCCAATCGAAAGGGTGTACAGCTTCGAGCAGGCGGCCATGTTCGGCCAGGTGGTCTCGCGCATGGCCGCGGCGCGCATTCCGGAAAAGGCCACCTTCGAGCGGACCGTCGCGAAGCGGCCGAAGGGCAGCGTGCTTCTCGACTACGCACAGCTTGCTTACAGCCGTCCGCTGGCATCGGTCTATAGTGTGCGGCCCGAGCCGCAGGCCACCGTGTCGGCGCCGATTACGACGCAGGAACTGAAGCCCGCGCTCACCCCGGCGCGGTTCACGCTGAAGAACATGCCGGAACGTCTGGAGAAGGCCGGCGACCTGTGGGCGGATTTCTGGCGCTCCCGGCAGCGGATCGAGCCGGGGCTGGAGCGGTTGAAGACGGCTCGCTGAGCCGCGGCCTACTTGGCTGACAGGCAATCGCCCGGTTGCAAAGCAGGAGCACCGCCATCGCCGGGCAACCATGCCCGCATACGCTCCGATACGTTGTAGTCTTGGAGGTTCCTTGCTGTCCCTGGTGAGGGGGAGGACGCAGAAAAAGGCTCCCGCGGAGGCTGTTGGGTATACAATCCAGGGATGTCCGGTTGGTTGAAGGAGGAGTCTCCCCATGAGAACACATAGACTGTCGTCGAATTCTCGGGCGGCCGGCATGTTGCTGGCGCTCTCGGCCGCCGCGTCCGCCCAGTTCACGGCGGCCCCGGGCAGTCCGTTCCCGGCGGGAGGAGGTCCTAACTGCATTGGGGTGGGGGACTTCAACGGGGATGGCAAGCTGGACCTCGCCATCGCCGATGCCGGCGGCTTTGCCGTAACTGTGCTGCTGGGCAACGGAGCGGGCGGGTTTACGGCGGCTGCGGGCAGCCCGTTCCTGGCGGGATCGGGTCCTTACTCCGTGGCGGTGGGGGACTTCAACGGAGATGGCAACCTGGACCTCGCCATCGCCAATTACGGCAGCGTCAACGTAACGGTACTGCTGGGAGATGGGAAGGGCGGCTTCAAGCAGGCCCCGAACAGTCCGTTCGCGGCGGGATCGAATCCTACATCCGTGGCGGTCAGTGACTTCAACGGGGATGGAAAGCTGGACCTCGCCATCACAAATTTCGGGTGGAGCAACGTAACGGTGCTGCTGGGCGACGGAAAGGGCGGGTTCAATGAGGCCCCAAACAGCCCATTCTTTGTGGAGAGAGACCCGATTTCCATCGCGGTGGGGGACTTCAACCGGGATGGCAAGGCCGACCTGGTCGTCGCAAATGAGGGCGGCGACAGCGTAACGGTGCTGCTGGGTGACGGAAAGGGTGGATTTGACGAGGCGCCCAACAGCCCGTTCGCGGCGGGATCGGATCCTCTTTCCGTGGCGGTGGGGGATTTTAACGCAGACGGCAACTTGGATCTCGCTATCGCGAACTACTCCATCAACAAGGTAACGGTGCTGCTGGGTGACGGAAAGGGCGGCTTCACCGCGGACACGGGCAGCCCGTTCGCGGTGGGATCGGGTCCTTACTTCGTGGCCGTGGGGGAGTTCAACGGAGATGGCAAGCTGGACCTTGTCACCGCCAATTACGGTAGCAACAACGCGACGGTGCTGCTGGGCAACGGAGCGGGCGGGTTCACGGCGGGCCCTGGAAGCCCGCTCGCGGCGGGAACGCATCCTGCGTCCGTGGGGGTGGGAGATTTCAACCGGGACGGAAGGCCGGACCTCGCGGTCGGTAATTGGAACAGCGATGACGTGACCGTTCTCCTCAACACCAACCCGACCCCAACGCCATGGCCAACCCCTACTCCAACACCCACGCCGACTCCAACGCCAACCCCGACGCCAACGCCAACCCCGACTCCGACACCGACGCCAACACCAACACCGACGCCGCTGCCTTGCGCGAATGCTTCCATTAGCCCCGGAGGCGAGACCTTCGCGGCGCAAGGCGGAACCGGAACAATTAGCATCACGGCCAACTCGGCCTGCGCCTGGTCGGTATCCGACTCGCTCGGTTGGGTCAGCGTGACCGGCGGTGCATCCGGAAGCGGTGGCGGCACGGTAAGTTATCAGGTGGCCGCCAACACGGACGGGATTCGGTCCGGAACGCTCACCCTTGCGGGGCTCTCTTTCACGGTGCAGCAGGTGAGCGGGTCGGCGTCCGCTCTGCATTTCGTGGCGGTCCCGCCGTGCCGTGTGGCGGACACGCGCAATCCCGGCGGGCCGTTCGGCGGTCCCACCATGACGGCCGGCTCCACGCGCTCCTTCGCGATTCCACAGAGCGCGTGCGGGATTCCGAACACCGCGCAGGCGTATTCCTTGAACGTGACGGTTGTGCCCCAGGGCCCACTTTCTTATTTGACGCTGTGGCCCAGCGGACAGAGCCAGCCGCTGGTCTCCACCTTGAACTCCTTCGGCGGGCTTGTGGTGGCCAATGCGGCCGTGGTGCCGGCCGGTTCAGGCGGAGCAGTGAGCGTGTTCGTTACGAATCCGACCGACGTCATCCTGGACGTCAACGGCTACTTCGACACCTCCAGTGGCGCGGGTTCGTACGCGTTCTATCCGGCGACGCCGTGCCGGGTGGCCGACACGCGAGGCCAGACCGGGCAGTTTGGGGGCCCCTCCATGTTCGCCGGCCAGACGCGGGACTTTCCCATTCCTTCCGGTTCCTGCGGCTTTCCGGCCGCGGCGCGGGGGTACTCTCTGAATTTCACGGTGGTGCCCGCCGGGTATCTGGGGTACCTGACGACATGGCCGACCGGGCAGGCGCCGCCGAACGTCTCCACGCTGAATTCGTGGACCGGCAAGGTGGTGGCGAATGCCGCGATTGTGCCGGCAGGGACGAACGAATCGATCTCCGTGTACGTGAGCAACCCGACGGACGTGATTCTGGACGGCAACGGTTACTTCGCCGCGCCGGGGAACGCGGGGGCGCTGTCGTTCTACCCGGTGACGCCGTGCCGCGTTGCGGACACGCGGAACGCGGTGGGCCCGTTCGGCGGCCCGGAGATGGACGCGGGGACGACGCGCTCGTTCGCGATCCCGGCTAGCGGGTGCTACGTGCCTTCGACGGCAGCGGCGTATTCAGTGAACGTGACCGTGGTGCCCGACGGGCGGCTCTCGTATCTCTCGGCCTGGCCCACCGGGTCGCCGCAGCCGCTCGTTTCCACCTTGAACTCGTGGGACGGCAGCGTGGCGGCAAACGCGGCGATCGTTCCGGCGGGCGGAAGCGGCGCGATCAGCATCTTCGTCACGGACGAGACGCATGTGATTCTGGACATCAACGGGTACTTCGCGCCGTAAGGGAGATCGGTCGCGGGACGGCCAGGGCGCGCTGACACGCGCCGCTCGTTGCCCGTGGCCCGCGCTCGTTACGCTGCCCCGCGCCGCTTCAGGGCGCGCTTGCGCGGGGACGCGGCGGGCTCATCGACGACGTGAATCTCGGTGGCCGGCTCGGGCGGCTTGCGGCCGGAGGCGGCCAAGCTGCGCTCCAGCGCCTCCATCAAGTCCACCACCGGCGCCAGCTTCTGCTGCGGCGCCCGGCGCATCTCCTGGCCCTGGCGCTTAGCGTCGATCAGCTCCAGCACTTTCTTCTGGTACCCGTCGTGGAACTTCTCGGGATCGAACGGCGCGGCGAGGTTCTCGATCAGCCGCTCGGCCAGTTCAATTTCCTGCGGGCGGATTTCGACCTTGTCGGGCTGCCCGTATTCGGCAAGCTGGTTGAGCTCGTTCTGGTAGTAGATGGTGTGTAGCGTCAGCCCGTGGGCGCGCGGGCGGATGACCACCAGGTACTCGTGCTGGTGCATAGACAGTTTCGCCAGCGCCGCGTAGCCGGCCTTGTCGAGCGTGTGCACCAGCAAGTCGTAGGCCTTTCGCCCCGGCTCTTCCGGCGTCAGGTAATAGGAGGCGTCGAAGTAGATCGGATCCACCTCCGCGAGCTTGACGAACTGGACGATCTCCATGTTGCGGTCGGAGGGCAGCTCGATCTTCTTCAGCTCTTCGGGATCGACTTCGATGTAGGTGTCCTGGGCCTCCTCGTAGCCCTTGACGATCTCGTTGCGTTCGACGACGCGCTGATCGTGCGGGCACCAGAGCTGCTGGCGGATGCGCGTGCCGCAGGGCTTGTGGATCTGGTGAAAGCTGACGTGCTCGCGCCTGGCGGCGGCGAACAGCCGGATGGGCACAGAGATCAGCCCAAAAGTGAGAAAGCCCTTCCAGACGGTAGAAGCCATACGGGTGCGCCCCCCTTTAGCGCCGTCCCAGCGGTGGCTAACCGCATAATAGCGCAAGAGAGGCCGGAACGTCAGCCGTATGACAGGCGAAGTCGGCTGTCGCCCAGGTCAGCGCGAGATTTCCAGCAGGAGCCCCTTGATCTTGTTGAACGCCTGGTTGACTCCGGCAGCGTCGTTCGCCTCGTAATACGTGCCCTGCCGCTGCGAGGTGCTGAACAGGTTGGAGCCATAGGTTGCCTTCTGGAGCGGATCGTTGGCGACCCTCATCAGCAGCGACGCGTCGGTCCCGCCGTTCGGGGTGTATCCGATGGTGTAGACCGTGATGTTATAGGGGGTTGAGTTGGTATCGACTCCCGAGCGAAGGTTAAATGCTGCGTTGTCCACGGCATTCCAGGAAGCGATTTGAAGCTGCGCGCCGTTGCCGGCGCTGGAGTTGACGCTGCCGGCGACGTTAAGTCCGCCGGCAGTATTGCCGTCATAGACAGTACTCGTCGGAAAGGGTGAAGGCGCCGACGCGACCGTGTGCCCCTGGCCCAAATCGGTCGTGGCGTTTCCGTACAGGTCCCACGATGGAATTCGCTGGATGTCCATGTAATCGGGGTTAAGAACGGTGTTGACAACGTTCATGTTGCCGTTAGCGGGCCATCCACTCCAGCCAAGAGTGTTGCAGTTCCTGAGCGGTTCTGGCACGTCCCGCACGACGTCGTTTTCGTCGTTCCTGGTGTAGTACATCGACCATGAGTTGCCGTTGGCGCCCCCAGCGTAGGAAACGTCGAGGCTCGCAAGTTGGCCAAGCGCATTGCTGGACCCGTTGCTGTCGTCGCTGTCTCCCAACCCGCCGATCATCTGGTTTACGCCGACCGTCGCGGTGGTCACCCCGTTCGGGTTGGTCGCTGCGTTGAGCACGTTTGTCGGATTGTAGAGGCAGGGGGAATTAGTAATGGTCTGGATGAGATTCCCATGCTTGCTGGTGGTCGTGAAGGTCGCGGGGATAGGGTACGGAATCTTAGTCGGCCATAGCGAATTGCCCGGAGAAAGCACGTTCGGAACGGGATACACGGCAGGATAACCGTAAGCCGGCGTCATCGCCGAACCCTGGGCATCGGGGCTGTTGAGGTACGCGCTGATCGTGTTCGGCACGCCATCCGTGAACAGCACTAAGATGTTGTTCCTGACGTCGACGCCGTCTCGATTGAGGTCGCGATAATGCGCCTTCTGCAGTTCGATATAAGCCAGCGAGAGCGCATCCGACATGTTGGTGTGTCCATTTGAGTTTATCTGGCTGATCGCGTATATCATGTCGCAGCACGTAGGGCTGGTTGGGTCGCCGGGGTTCACGGCCTGGAACAAGGTGTCGGGACCGGTGGAGGCGTTGGGGTTATTGTAATGGAGCGGGTTGAAATCGTACGGACCCACATTCTGAGTCGGATAGGCGACTACGCCGCTAGCGCCGAAAACCACCAGCCCCATCTCGTCATATCCCTCCGTGAACCCCGAGACAAAGGAGGCCACGGTCGTCTTGAGGCTGCCTATTTCGCCTGACATGGAGCCGGAGCGGTCAAGCACGATCTCGATCCTCGCCATGCGCCTGGTCACCTGCGCGGTCGCGGTCACCACGGCGTCACTCACCTGGAAGATCTTCAGGAAGAGCGTCGGCTCGGTGGCGCGGCCCGTCACGGTGACGTAGAACGGATATCCCGCGCCGGCGTCTCCCACGGTGTAGGAGGTCGTGCAGGTCATACTGCTACTGCCCAAGTAACCGGTGGGAAAGTTGGCCTGGCAGACCTGCTGAGCCAGAGTTGCAATGCTCTCGGAGGTGGTCCCGATCAGGCGTCCCGCGGCCAGACCGGCTCCATCCACGGTCTCCCAGAGCTTGGCCTGAACGATGTACATGAGCGTCAGGTCGATGGCCAAGCCGGTCAGCGGAATGAGCACCGTCATGAGCATGAGCGTGAGCATGATCATCATCGCGCCCCGCTGGCTCCGTCTCGAACGGCAAATCGTACGCATAGTCTCTCCCCTGTGTCGGACTTCAGAAGGCAGCATAGTCGCCCAAGGCGGTAAACGACGTAATCCCCGGCACGTTGAACGGCAAGGCGGCGACCTGAACGAGATAAATGGTCTGGCCAGTCGGCAGTCCAAGCGTCGGGTTGGCGGCATAGGGCAGGATACCCAGCCTGGAGAAGGCGGCGTTAATATTCAAGCCGCCCAGCTTCACATAGTCCTGGGCGGAGTAGTTCCCCTGGGCATCCGGTGTGCCGACTCCCGTTGGATCGCCAAAAGTGGGAGTGAAACCAGGAGGCTTGGTTCCATTTGGATCCTTGAAAAACTGCGCGATCACCCACTGGCCGGAATTCGAGCACGTCGACGGTGCGCCCGCCGCGCACTGGGCTGCGTCCACATACATGACCCGGTAAAAGTACACTTGGGCCGCGGAGGGGTAACCGGTGCTTGCGCCGACCTTGTCCAGAATGAGCATGAAGTCGGTCGATGCGAAGGACTGCTGGGTAGTCACGAACAGGTGCCCCGCATCTCTAGTGAACTGGACGACCTCGAGTTGCATGAGCAGGTTGAAGCCGATCGCATACGTGAACAGAAACATCGGCAACAGGAAAAAAGCCGTCACGAGGGCGAACTCGAGGATCACATTTCCGCGTCTCTTTTGGTCTCTCATCATCTGCTCCTAGGGCCCCCCGACCGGCAGGGTCGACACGCCCGACAGCGTGTCGGCGGAGTTCACCGTGATGTTCGTGGTCGACGGGGGTGCTATGTAAGGCGGGAACAGCGTTGTCATTGGATAGTTGGTCACGGCAACCACCATGACGTTGCCGCTCAGGTCCAGTGTGCCGGTCGCCAGGGGGAGGCCGGTCGTGGTGGGCTGATAGTAAGTTACCGAGATCAAGGACCCGTTCGAACCGCCCAGTAGTCCGCCGCTCAGCGGGAACGTGGTCCCCCCCGGTGAACCCGCCCCCCACTGGACGTGCATCTTGACACAGTCCGTCAGCGAGGAGCCGGCGGAGCACAACTCGGGCCGATTGGGGTCGGGGACGACATTGGTGATGCCGTAACGGACGCCCACGCGAACCGCCTGCTCCAGGGTGGCTTTGACATAAACGGCCCAGGCGATGTCCATGTAAACAAAGAGCATCGCGAACAGGGGGGTTACGCAGAAACAGAATTCGATCAACTCTTGTCCGCGCCGCCGACGGCGCCGTCGCTCGCTCAACCGATGATTCGGAAGCTCGGCATGACTCATCATGGCCTATCCTTCGGGCTTGGGATATCAGGGTTCGAAACGCCCGATCAATTCAAGGACGATCGAGACGGCGCGATTCTTTACGCGTCGGCTGATTTGGCGGCGATACTAACCAAAGGTAACCGCCGGCCCGGCCACTCGCCAGTATCCGCGAAGCGTTGTTCCGTAGTAGTATCGGCTACGATGGACCGAAACCAGCTCGGCGGCCCGCTCGCGGCGGGCATCGAGCAGGAGATCCGCGACCTTTACGCCACGGAAGCGGCGGCCTTGCTGCGCCACGCCGCGAGCGCGGCTGGGAACATCGAAACCGCGCAAGACGCCGTTCAGGAGGCGTTCCTCCGCTTTTTCATCGCCCGAACCGCTGGACAGGAGATCCGCAACCCCAGGGCCTGGCTCTTCCGGGTGCTGCACAACCGCGTGCTCGACCTGAGGAAGGCGGGCTCGCGGAACGAGATCGGGCTGGAATCGGTGATGAACTCGCCCGGCCCCGGCTGCGATCCGGAAGTGGCTTATGAGCGTGTCGAGGCGCTGCGCAGAACGCTGCGGACGGCCCTGACGCCCCGCGAGGTCGAGTGCGTGCAACTGCGCAGCACGGGCTTGCGGTACGACGAAATCGCGGGCGTGCTCAAGCTGCAATCGGGGACGGTCGGGGCGCTGCTGACGCGCGCCCACAAGAAGATCCGGGCTGCGGCAGGCGATGGCAGGAACGGCGAACTGACGCTGAAGGTCGCCACGCGGAAACGCTATGCATCCTAGAACTGCCACCCTGGTCGCCTTCTCGGACGCGGAGTTGGATTCCGGCCGGAGCCAGCGGATCGCCCGCCATCTTCAGGAGTGCCCGAAGTGCCAGGCCGCGCTGGAGTGCATCTCTAGGGAAAAACAGGACTTTTCTGCCCTGGCGGGCAGGGCTCAGCCGGCCGTCGAAGCACAACGGGGCTTGGCGGCAGTGCTCGCGACCATTGCCCGCTGGCACGAAGGGCCGGCGCCCGAATTGAGGAGCCGCGCCCGCTCCCAGATTGAGATCTACTTCGGCGGTGGTGCCGCATCCTTCATGGAGTCGCCCGACATTCGTGCCGACGAGGTGCTGTCGAGGACGCTGGCGCTCATGACGGCGTTTCTCGGGCAGGATGCGGCCGAGGCCGTCGCGGGAGAGATTCTCCGCGGCCTCGATTGCGCAGCGTTGACTGCGGAGGTTTCCCAATGACGCGAACGGAAGCTTGGAGCGGACTGGAATCGGCTCCCCGGTGGATCCTCATGTTCACGGGGGCGTACCTGTGCCTCGGACTTTTCACGTTTTACGTATGGACCCACGCTGCCCCAGCGCTGTCGATGCAGCCGTCGCCGGGCGACACCGAGGCGCTGTCGATCACCGGCATGGCGGTGGCACAGGCCTGGCTGTGCCTGCTGGCGCTCCGAAGCTTCCAACCGGGCGCCCCGCTTCGTCGCGCATGGTTCCTGATTATGCTCTCGGCGGCAACCCACGTGGTTGGGGGACTGCTTGGCCAGGTGCCGGGAACCGCCTCGCAGATCCACCGGATCGCTCCCCTTCTCAGCGGCCCCGTGCAGATGGCTCTGCTGGCAGCCGGGCTCCTGGCGGCGCTGCGTGTCCTGTGGAAGTTCGGTTTTTGGGTGCGGCCCAAGGCCACAGGCTGGGCCGTGGCCGGTATCGTGATCCTGTTCACCCTGAGCCGCCCCGTCGGCGGCTCGATCTTGCTGGCCCGGAATCTCCTGGTGTGCGTGCTCTCCGTGGAAGCGCTGTTCCTCTGGCTGTCGGCCGCTCGCATGGGCCGCGGGCTGATCGCGAAGTGCTGGCGCGCCTTCGCCATCGGGATTTTCGCGATAGGGTTTGGCGAGGCGGCCTTGTGGGTGATCGGCAGCTATTTTCCGGCTTGGCTGGTGGTGGCGCTTGAATGGTACGTCTGGTTCCCGGCCGCGGCTGCTTTCGCGCTGGCGCCGGCTCGCTCGGTGGCCGCCGTGCGTCGCGCCACCGGACGCGTAAACCAGCCCTCCAGCGACCGGCCCGTGGCCGCTTTCCCGCGCACCGCCCCGGCGAACTAGAATCTGACCGCTCCGCTACAATGAACAGTGTGCGGTTCTTGTGCGGCCTGCTGGCAGCCGCGACGCTTTCTGCTCAGCCCCAGTTCTTCCCCCTGAAAGACATCCGGCCTGGATTGAAGGGCGTCGGCAAGACCGTCTTTTCGGGCACGCGGATCGAGGAGTTTCAAGTCGAGATTCTCGGCGTGCTCGAGAACATAGGCCCCAAGGAGTCGCTGATCCTGGCGCGCCTGTCGGGCGGACCCCTGGCCGAGACGGGCGTCTTGCAGGGCATGAGCGGCAGCCAGGTCTATATCGACGGCCGCCTGGCCGGCGCCGTGGCGATGGCCTTTGCTTTCTCGAAAGAGCCGATCGCCGGCATCCGTCCGATTGAAGAGATGGTGCAGGGCGCGGGCGAACCCGAGAGGCGGGCGCGCGCAAAACCCGGGACAGTATACTCTGTCCCCGATTTTCCTCCCCGCGAAGACGTCCGGGGGATGCTGGACATCGCGACTCCTGTCTCTTTCGGCGGGTTCACCCGCAGCACGATCGAGCACTTCGCGCCGCAATTGCGGGCGTTGGGACTGCAGCCGCTCGAAGGGGTGAGCGGCGGCGGCCGCCTGCAAGCCGGGTTCGGCAACCCCTCCCAGCTTCAGCCCGGCTCGATGATCAGCGTCCAGCTTCTGGCCGGCGACATGAGCATCGCCGCCGACGGAACCGTCACCTATATCGACGGCGACCGTCTGTACGCCTTCGGCCACCGGTTTCTCTCGGCGGGCGCAACGGACCTGCCATTTGCCCGTTCCGAGGTGCTCACCCTGCTGCCCAGCCTCTCCGCGTCGTTCAAAATATCGGCGCCGCGGGAGTGGATGGGCTCCATCACCGAGGACCGCAACACCGCGGTCGTGGGCCGGTTGGGACGGCGCGCGTCCCTGGTCCCGGTTTCGATTTCGGTGGACGAACGCGGCGGCCGGGCGCACGGCTACCAGTTCCAGATGGTGAAGGATCCGGTGCTTTCGCCCTTCCTACTGTCCATGGCGACGTTCTCGGCGCTGGACGCCACCGAGCGCTCCACGGGCGAGGCGAGTTTCAGCGTGACCGGCACGGTCGAATTCGAGAACGGCCTGCCCCCGGTCAAGCTGAACAACATGTACTCGGGCGATCTTAACCTGGCGGCCCAGGCCGCGCTCGCTACCGCCGCGCCCGTGGCTTACGCCATCGGCAGCGGCTTCGACGCCATCCAACTGAAGCGCGTGACGCTCAACATCGAGTCGTTCGCTCACAAGCGCCAGTTGCAGATCGACCAGGTGTGGAGCTCGCGCCGCGACGTGCGGCCGGGAGAGACGGTGGACCTCACCGTGGCGTTGCGCGGCGACAACGGGGCCGATGTGACACGCAAGGTCAGCTATGCCGTGCCCGTCGGCGCTTCCCCCGGTCCGCTCCAATTCACAGTTGCCGACGCGAGCACGATCAACCTCACCGAGTTCCGCCAACTGGTCGTCTCCGCGCCGAGCTCGCCCGCGCAGTTGATCTCGTTCCTGAACGCATTGCGTCCCAACACGAAGGCGTACGTGCGCGTCTGGCGGATGGCGCCGGCCTACGACGTGGAGGGCGAGACGCTCGCCGACCCGCCGCCTTCGGTGGCCATGATCCTGGCGCGGACCCAGCCGTCGCTCTCGATGATGCCCGCGCTTCCCAACTCGAAGCTGGCCGAGATGGAAATCGACGCCGGAGACATGGTGGTGAGCGGCACCAAGACCATCCAGGTGGAAGTGAAAGAGCAATGAACCGACCCGCCCTGATTGCATTCCTGGCCGCTCTCCCTGCACTGGCGTCGAGCCCGACTGCGTGGGAGATGAACAACTACCGCGACTTCGCCACGGGCCGCCTCACCGGGCTCTCGCTCACCCGCGACGGAAGACTGACTCTGGCGCCCAAGCTGGAGACCCTATTCGATTCCGGCCAGCCCATCGTCTGGAGCGTCGCCGCGGCGCCCGACGGCGCCGTCTACATCGGAACCGGCCACCGCGGGCGCGTGTTCCGAATCGAGAAATCCGGTCAGGCGTCTCTGCTCTGGACGGCGGAACAGCCGGAGATCTTCGCCCTGGCTGTCGATTCTAAGGGCGCGCTCTACGCAGCCACCTCGCCCGGCGGCAGGATCTACCGCATCGAGAACGGTAAACCCAGCGAGTACTTCGCGACTGGAGCGAAATACATCTGGTCGCTAGCCTTCGCGCCGGATGGCGCGCTCTACGCAGGCACGGGCGACCAGGGCCGGGTCTACCGCATCACGGAGCCGGGCAAGGGCGAGGTCTACTACGAAACCGGGCAATCGCACGTGACCTCCCTGGCCGTCGATGCGCAAGGCCGGCTTCTGGCCGGCTCGGAGCCGAACGGTATCATCTACCGCATCACAGGGAAGGATAAGGCGTTCGTTCTCTATGACGCGAACTTGCCCGAGGTGCGCACGCTGGTGCCGGCTGCGGATGGAACGGTCTATGCCGCGGCTTTGGGCGGATCGATGGGCCGGCGCGCGCTGGGCGGTGTGCAATCCCTGCAAGGGGTTCCGGGTTCGGTGAGCGTCAGCACGACCACCGCCACGGTGACGGTGGAAGCGTCCGAGACGCAGAGCGGAATCGACATCAAACCCAAGCCGGAGGCGGCCAAGCCGCAGCCGGCGCAGGCAGCGGTCGCCGGTGCAGCGGCGCCTGTCGAGACCAGCGGCGTCGAGAAGGCCGCGATTTATCGCATCAACCCGGACAACACGGTGGACACCCTGTGGAGCTCGAAGGAGGAGAACGTCTACGACCTGCTGGTGCGTGGCGATGACATCGTGTTCACCACTGACGGGCAAGGGCGCATCTACCGGCTGGGCAAGGACCGAGGGGCGACCCTGATCGCGCAAACCAACGAGGGCGAGGCCATCCGACTGGTGGCCGCCGCGAGCGGCATTCTGGCGGCGACCGGCGATCTGGGCAAACTGTACCGGCTGGGCCCGGAGGTGGGAGCGAGCGGGACCTTCGAATCGCCGGTACACGACTCCAACACCGTCGCGCGCTGGGGACGGCTGAGCTGGCGCGGCGAGAAGCCCGAGGGCTCCCGCCTGGTGCTGCGAACGCGCACCGGCAACTCCCTGCGCCCGGACAAGACCTGGAGCGATTGGTCCGCGCCGCTGAGCAACGCCGCCGGGTCGCCGATCCAGAGTCCGAATGCCCGCTACGTGCAGTGGCAGGCCGAGTTCACCGGCCCGGCGTCTCTTGAAGCCGTCACGCTGGCCTATCTTCCGCAGAACACGCCACCGGTGGTCAGAAGCATCACCGTGACCTCACAGCTCTCGAGCGTTGCCAACGCGACCCGAGCCGCGGCTGCCGCCCAGTCGCAAGCGTCGTCGTACACCGTCACCGTCACGGACACCCCGGATGCGGCGCCGGCCCCATCCGCCGGAACGCCCACCCAGCCAGTCACGCGGCCCGCCGCCGAGCAGTTGCAGATCGCGTGGCAGGCCGACGATCCCGATGGCGACCGCCTCGCCTACTCGCTCTACTTTCGCGGTGAGGACGAGCGGGAGTGGAAGCTGCTGAAGTCCAACCTTTTGGATAACGCCTGGTCGCTCGATTCGGACTCTCTCGCCGATGGCCGCTATTATTTCCGCGTTGTGGCCTCGGACGCGCCCGCGAATCCACCCTCCACGGCGCGCACCGCCGAGCTGGTGAGCGCGCCGACGCTGATCGACCACACGCCGCCCGTAGTCAGCGCGGGCGCGCCCACCCGCTCCGGAAGTCACGTTGAGATCGTGATCGACGCGGTGGACGCCGCTTCGCCCTTGCGCCGGGCCGAGTATTCCGTCGACGCCGGCCCGTGGGTCGCCATGGAGCCGGCCGACGGCATCCTCGACTCGCGGAGCGAGCACTTCGTCCTTAAGCTGGACGGAGTTGCTCCGGGCGAGCACCTGGTAGTCGTGCGCGCGCTCGATTCGGCGAACAACGCGGGGCTGGCGAAGGTGGTGGTGCGGTAGACGACCGAAGCGCCCACGCCGCCAGACCACGGTCATTGCAGAATGATTTTCAGCGCTGGGCAATCAACTCCCCAGGACGACGACTCCTTCGGCCTGGGCGGCGCGGCGCAGGTCGGCGTCGAGAGACGCCAGCGGCAGTCCGCGCCGCAGCGCGAGTTCCAGGTACGCCGCATCGTACAAGGTAAGGCGATGGCGCTCCGATAATTGGAGCGTGGCGCCCCACGCCTGCCGGTCTGTTTCGGTATCGACGCTGATCGGCAAGAGGGCGAGATCCGCCAGTGTCGAGCTTCGAAAGGCGGCGGCGTGGCGACCGCGCCTGGCGCCCATCTCGAGAATGTTGGCCACCTCAAGCTTCCACAGTCCCGGGACCCAGGCTCCGTTCTCGCTGACCAGGTTGAAGACATGGCGAATCGGTTCCGTGATCTCGTCGCTATACACCCACGCCAGGGTGGCGGAACTGTCCAGAACCACGCTCATGGCCGCCCGGCGTCCCGCTCCGCCTTAACGGCCGCCCAGTCAAATGTTTCTTTCAAATTCCCGGCCCGCGCTCGAATACGCTCCAGTGCTGCGCGCGCTTGTAGGTGGTCGATTCGGGTGGCGTTGGGAACCAGGCGGGCGATGGGTTTGCCGTGACGCGTGATGATGATCTCCTCGCCGCATTCGACCCGGTCCAGGAGCATCCCGAGTTTGTTCTTCGCTTCAAAGGCTCCGATTTCCACGATTCGCCTCCCAGTTCAGCCAGCTTAAGCTAGCTTATCACACACCTGGAGGTTCTGGGTTTGCGCGGTTCATTCTGCTCGACAACCAGCAAGCTGCTTGATCTGCAATAAGATAGCGCGTCCACGGCGGGCAGTACCCGCTGGTTGACGGCTTTGTCCCTGAGATTGTGAGCCTGCGCGTAGCCGAGATTCTGCGCCGGCACCAGGTTGCAGCGGCTCTCCTCGAGCGGACCCTGGGCCGTGTTCATGAACCGGACTTTGCCCGCCTTGCCCGCCGTCTGAATCCTTCGGCGATATTGGCTGGAAGCGAGCCGGCGCCCGCATCGCCCTGAGCCCCTGTCTTCTGTTACCCGATCTGCCAGTCGTCGTAGCGCAGCAGCACCAGGGTCACGTTGTCCGGGGCGCCGTGCGCTTTGGCCTGGTTGATCAACTGGGCGACCAGGTCGGGAAGCGGGGTGTCGGTGGAGAGAGTGGCGGCGATGGCGGCCTCTGAAACCGGGCCGGTGAGCCCGTCGGAGCACAACAGCACCACGTCGCCAGGCTGAAGTTGCTCATCGTGGGTGCGGATGGTCAACTCGGGCGTGGTGCCCACCGCCATGGTCAGCACGTTCTTGTGGGGGAAGCTGTTGACCTCTTCGGCGGAGAGGCCGAAGCGCATGCGCATTTCGTTCACCAGCGTCTGATCGTAGGAAAGCTGCGTGAGCGCGCCGGCGCGCCAAAGGTAAGCGCGGCTGTCGCCGACGTTGGCAATGAAAAGCCGCGGCAGGTCCCAGAACGCCACCACGACGGTCGATCCCATTCCGCCGCAGGCCTCATCGCCGCGCGCCTTCGCGAGCACGGAACGGTTCGCCTCGGTGATGGCTTCCTGGATGGCCTCGTCGGGAACGACGCTGAGAAGACTCTGGCGCAGGCGGTCCATCGTGACCTCGACCGTCATGGCCGAGGCGACCTCGCCGCACGAGGCGCCGCCCATGCCATCCGCCACGATGGCGATGCGAAGTTCCGGATCGATGCACCAACTGTCTTCGTTGTTCTGGCGCACAAGGCCAGGATCGGTTGCCCCCCAAGAATCAAGCGTCGGCATCGGTTCCAGATTCCCTGAGTATCGTAGCACGCCGCACAACCCGTCCGTGAGGTTGTGTCTTGTGAGACGATTCCCTCACCGGGGTTCCGCTCTCTCATGATCGAGCATGTTGCCAAGAAATACCGGGACGGCACTCATCGCGTGGTCTCGCCTCGCGAGACGCTGGCTCGCATCCAACCCTTCTTCCCGAGGATGGGCATCACCCGCCTGGCGAACGTCACCGGCCTCGACAGCATCGGGATTCCGGTGGTGATGTGCTGCGGGCCGAACTCGCGTGCGGGACGGCCACAGGGCGTGGATATGGGCCTGCTGCCGCGCACCTCAGGCAGCCAACAAACGCGTTTGCGTAAACACGGCTGCTTGGGCTGGTACGATAGGAGAACGCATGCCCATTTATCAGGTCATCGTCCTCGCCATTGTGCAGAGCCTGACGGAGTTCCTGCCCATCAGCAGCACCGCGCACCTGACCATCATCGCGCGCCTGCTGGGCTGGACCAGCGCCGACAACCTGAACTTCGACATCGCGCTGCACGTGGGAACGCTGGCAGCGATCGTCCTCTACTTCTTCCGCGACTGGCTGCAGATCGTGGCGGGCGGCCTGGGCATCAACGTCAACGGCGACGCGGAGATCCACCACAACCGGGGTCTACTCTGGCTCCTTGTTCTGGCCACGATTCCGGTGGCGGTGTTCGGCTACATCTTCAAGGAGCAGGCGGAGACCACCTGGCGGAACTCGTACGTCATCGGCGCCATGTTGATCGCGGTCGGCATCGTCATGTACCTGGCTGAGCGGGCCGGCAGTTTCAGAAAGACGCTGGGCGAGGTATCGCTCGGCGATTCGATCGCCATCGGACTGTCGCAGGCCCTGGCCATCATCCCGGGCGTTTCCCGCAGCGGCATCACCATCTCGACCGGCCTGTTCCGCGGGCTGGACCGCTATGCGGCCGCCCGGTTCTCGTTCCTGCTCGCCACGCCCGCCCTGGCCGGCGCGGCGGCGAAAGCGTTCCATGATCTGCACAAGCACGGCGGCCTGGCGCCGGACATGCGGCTGGCTTTCGGCGTGGGCGTGGCGGTCTCGGCTGTAACCGGATGGATCGTCATCGCCTTCTTCCTGCGCTTCCTCCGGACGCACACCTTGCGCTTTTTCGTGTACTACCGCATCCTTTTTGGCATAATAGTAATCGCTCTGGCTGTTTTTGCACGCGCGTAGGATGAACGGCACCTCCGCGGTCCGGTACTCACGCCTCGCCGAGGCAGTAGGGTTGTTGTGCCTGCTCGTTGGGCTGGCGCTCCTGCTGAGCCTCGTCTCGTACTTTCCCGACGACCCGTCCTGGAACACCGCCGCGGGAGCGGTGCACGCCAGAAACCTGATCGGCAAATCCGGCGCGTACGCCGCCGACCTGACCTTCCAGCTCCTCGGCCTGCTGGCCTTCTCGATTCCGGCGATTGTGGTATGGATCGCCTGGAGTTGGGTGCGGCGGCGGCCGGTGGAAGCGCCCGTCGCCAAGGGCGTGGGAACGGCTCTGCTGGTCTTCGGCGGCGCGACCGCGCTGTCACTGGGCCCGCATTGGACTCTGTTTGGCGGCGCCGTGTCGCCGGGCGGGTTGGCGGGCATGCTGCTGGCCGACGTCCTGCTCGCCGGGTTCAACCTGACCGGCGCCATCCTGGTCACCTGCGCCTGCCTCATGGTGGGGCTGTACCTGGCCACTCAGTTCCGGCTCTCGCACGCAGCCTTCGCCCTGGGGCTTCCAGCCCGGATGTTTGCGCCGGTCCGGCGGCTGTGGCGTCCGCGGCCCAAGAAGAGGGCGGAGCCGCGTGCTCTAGCCAGCGTGGTAGCCGAGGAAGAGCCCGAGGTTGGGGATGCCGAGGAGCCGCCGTTCGAGCCCGACACCGAGATCCCCATCCGCACCATCGAGGATTTGCCGCCCGTCCCCAGGCCCGAGCCCGAGCCGGTCTTCGTCGAGCCGGTGCGGGAAGAGCCCGCCCGCCCTCGGCCCCAGCCGGTCGAACGGCCCGCCGCCGCGAAGAAGCAGTACGAACTGCCGTCCACCGAGCTGCTCAACGAGATTCCCGGCCGCAACTCCTTCGACGAAGAAGAGCTGAAGCAGATCGCCGCCCGCATCAAGGCGAAGTTCGAGGAGTTCAACGTTTTCGGCTCGGTGGTGCAGATCAACCCCGGTCCGGTGGTGACCACCTTCGAATTCAAGCCCGAAGCGGGCATCAAGTACAACCGCATCACGGCTCTCAGAGAGGACCTGTGCCTGGGGTTGCAGGCCGAGTCTATCCTCATCGAGCGCATCCCCGGCAAGCCTACGGTAGGGATCGAAGTGCCGAACGCGCGACGTGAGGTGATCGCGCTGCGGCAGATCCTGGAGTCGGACGAGTTCCAGAACTCGCAGTCGCGCCTCACCATCCCCTTGGGCAAAGACATCAGCGGGCGCATTAAAGTGACGCCGCTCGAAGTGATGCCTCACCTGCTGATCGCCGGCTCCACCGGCTCCGGGAAGAGCGTGATGCTCAATACGCTCATCATGTCGGTGCTCTTCAAGGCCACCCCGGACGATGTACGCATGATCCTGGTGGATCCCAAGCGCCTCGAACTGGGGCTTTACGAAGGCATCCCGCACCTGCTGACGCCGGTCATCACCGACGCCAAGAAGGCTACCAACGCGCTGCGCAACGCCGTGCTCGAGATGGAGCGCCGCCTGCGCCTGCTGGCCTCGCAAGGCGTGCGCAACATCGAACAGTTCAACCGCAAGGTACGGCAGTTGCGCAATGAGCCCATCCCGCTGTTTGAAGACAACATCGAAAGCGCCGAGGAGCTGGAGGAGTTGCCCACTATCCTCATCCTCATTGACGAGCTGGCGGACCTCATGATGCTGGAGGGGCACAATGTCGAGCAGTCCGTGACGCGCCTGGCGCAGATGGCGCGCGCGGTCGGCATGCACCTGGTGCTGGCGACGCAGCGGCCCAGCGTGGACGTAATCACCGGCCTTATCAAGGCTAATTTTCCGGCCCGCATCAGCTTCCGCGTGGCCACCCGGGTCGATTCGCGCACCGTCCTCGACGTGATGGGCGCCGAGCACCTGCTGGGCAAGGGCGACATGCTGCACCTGCCGCCCGGCTCCTCGCGGCTGACCCGCATGCACGCGGCCCTGGTCACCGAGACCGAGATCAACCGCGTGGTGGATTTCTGGAGGGCGCAGGCCACGCCGGACTACGACCAGTCGTTCCTCATCGCCCCACCCGAAGAAGCCGAGGGCGAGGACGGCGCGCCGGCCGACCTGATCGAAGGCGAAGAGGACCCGCTCTACCGCGACGCTGTTCGCGTGGTGCTGGAGATGGGCAAGGCCTCGACGTCAACCCTGCAGCGCCGCCTGCGTCTGGGTTACGGCCGCGCCGCCCGCATCCTAGACATGATGCAGCGCGACGGCATCATCGGCCCGCCCGACGGCAGCAAGCCGCGGGAGGTGCTCAAGCGGCCCGACTGGCTGGACGAGGTGGAGGAGCGGGAGTAGGAAGGGGCGGCAAGCCCGGCAGCTCTGGCGCCAGGCATCCTTCCATCCCTTCCTGTCGAGTAATTCGATGCAGTCGCGCACCCGCCCTTTTTACCAGATCGATTCCAATCCGGATCTTCCCGAAGGCCCGGCAGTTCTCGCACAACCCTGGAAGTTCATCCCTCGCCGCGCCGCGTGGTGTTCTTCCGGGGATTCGGGTGCACCCCTCCGGCCCGCGCCCTATTCACTTCGCAGCGCGGCCATTGGGTCGGCGTTCGTGGCGCGATGGGCGGGTATGTAGCTGGCGAGCGCCGCCACCAGGCAGAGGAACGCAGCGGATGCCGCGAATGTAAGTGGGTCGGCGACGCTCACATTCACCAGCATGCCACCCAGCAGCCGCCCGGCGGCGAGCGCCGTGACGATGCCTGCCAGCAGGCCCGGCGCCGTCATCGTCAAGCCCTCCCACACCACCAGCCCGAGCACCTGGCGCGGCTGCGCCCCCAACGCCATCCGGATTCCCATCTCCTGCGTGCGCTGGCTCACCGCGTAGCTCATTACGCTGTACAGGCCGATCGCCGCCAGCAACAGCGACAGAGCCCCCACCACGCTCAGCAGGCTGGCCGCCACGTTCAGGGCATACAGCGAAGAGGCGTTCGCCTCGGCGAGCAACTGTGTGGTGAAGACCGCGTCCGGATTGAGCGCCAGGGCTTCGCGCCGCAACACCGGGGTCATTCTCATCGGGTCGCCCATGGTCTTGATAAAGATCGAAAAGTTCAGCCCCGGATAGAACCACTGGCGGAACGGTATGTAGAAGAACGGCAACGAACCCTCGAGCGGAGTGTGGTACTTGCTGTCCTTGACCAGGCCGACGACCGTGGTCAGGTTACCTTCCATCCGCACCTTTCGGCCGATGGGATCGGCTCCCCTGAAGAACCGCCGCGCGAAGGTCTCGTTGACGATGATTACCATGGGCGCGTCAACCGAGTCGCGCTCGGTGAAGTCACGGCCTTCGAGCATCCGGATACCCAGCAGTTGGAAATATCCCGGCGGAACCGTGGCGCGGTGGATCATCATCTGCTCGTTCGGCGCGGGAATGTAGCCCTCAACCTCCAGTTGGTGCCACGGGATCGATCCCGCTCCGCTCGGCGTGGACATGGGCGTGACATCCGAGTAACTCACTCCGATCACACCCGGCATCGCCTCCAGCCGGCTGCGCAGATCGCGGCAGAACTGCCACTGCTCGCTGGCCGAGTAGCCGGCGTAGGAGAGATAGAACTGCGACACGGACACATTGGTCCTGTCGAAGCCGGGCTGGATGCCGCTGGCGTTTCGGAAGCTCCGCCAGAAGAGTCCCGCCCCGATCAGCGCCACCACCGCCAGGGCCATCTCCGCCGCCACCAGCATGTGGCGCAGCCGGAGCGAACCCGTCCCCGAGCCGCCTCCTCGCCCGCCCTCCTTCAGCGTTTCGCTCAAGCCCGAGCGGGCCGACATCACCGCCGGCGCCGTACCCGAGATCAGCGTGGCCAGGATCGCGATCGCCACGGTAAACCCCAGGGTGGGAAGGTTCAGCCCGCCGCCCAGATCTAGCGGGACGTCGCGGTGGGCAAACAGAAGGGCCAACGCTTGTCCCATCCACATCACCAGGATCACGCCGACCACGGCTCCGCCACCGGCCAGCAGCAGGGTCTCTATCAGCAGTTGCCTGGCAAGCCGGACGCGTTGCGCACCGAGCGCCAGGCGGATGCCGAACTCCTTCTGCCGCGCCACGGCCCGGGCCAGCAGCAGGCTGGCGACGTTCGCGCACACAATGAGCAGCATCAGAACGCACACCGCCATAAGGATTCCCAGGGGCTTGCCCAGGATTCCCTGTGTGCCGAGGTGGCCCTGCCAGAGCGGCGTCAACGTGAGGTCTACTCCGCGATTGGTCTTGGGATACATTGCAGCCAGGCGAGCACCCAAAGAGGCCACTTCCGCGCGCGCCTGTTTCAGGCTGACGCCCGGCTTCAGCCGCACGATAGTCGAGGTTTCATCCCTGGTGCCCCGGTAGTGTAGGGTTCCGTCACCGGTGCCCATGGCGGTCGCCATCGTGACCGGCACCCAGACGTCGAAGACCACGCCGCCCAATGAGCCGTGGAACTCGGGCGGAGCCACGCCAATGATGGTCAGCCGGTTTCTGTTCAGCAGGATGCTCCTGCCGAGGACCTTCGGATCGCTGTGGAACTGAGTCTGCCACATCCGGTAGCTGATCACCGCTAACGGGTAGGCCCCTTCCTGTTCGCGCCCTTCTTCCGGGGCGAACGTCCGCCCGAGGAAAGGCCTCACTCCCAGGAGGTCAAAGTAGTTCGCCGAAACCAGTTCGGCCCAGGCTCGTTGGGTCTTGCCTTCCTCCCCGACGCTCAGCGGCGTGAAGCGCCCGAGGGCCACGCCCGAGACGAGCTTCAGATTGTCCCGGTAGTCGCGGTAGTCGAGGTAGGACGCGTTGACGAGGTACTCG
>Ga0265316_10001144_pt1 | contig 28808 bp, 24 predicted proteins | sample 4522metaG_FD_202092 | JGI IMG/M metagenome (GOLD analysis project Ga0265316, IMG submission 202092) | Rhizosphere microbial communities from Carex aquatilis grown in University of Washington, Seatle, WA, United States - 4-5-22 metaG | ecosystem: Host-associated > Plants > Roots > Rhizosphere >...
TAGGCCTCTAAACAGCGGACCCCGACCAGCAAAGGAACTTTATGTTCTGTTAACCAGTCCGTCCAATTCATACTTTCACTGGTAACAATCACAAATGTGGCGTTGACAAACATGATGGTGAGTATTTGTATTTGGAATAATATTTTCCAGCAGCCATTCGAGTTCGCGCGAATGATTTTCCGAGTTCTTGTCACCGAATTCCAATCTGTGATATCAATTGCTCATGAATCGCGTTCGCGCCATCCTTCTATCGTTTGTGCTTCTGGGAAGCTGGTGCGCTGGAATCGCGCAGGCGTCTTGCAGTTCAGCGCCAGGCTGCTGCTCTCGCGGTGTGTGCCCCGTTCATCCGGTCCAGCCGGGCGGCATTGGGATGCACCACGCGGATTGCCGATGTGGAATGAGTCACTCTTCGTCGGATGGGACGGAAAGAATTGGATCGCCTGCTTTCCAATTGGCAATTTTACGGGCCCGGAACTTCCCAGCTGAAGCTATTGCAATGCGGCTCTCGACGGAGGAAATTGCTGCTCTGTTTCCACCTGGATTCATTCCGGACACCGAGAAACCCCCTCGATCGTAAGACCTCCGTGGTCTTGGACTGCCCTGTCATCTTAAAAACCTTCAGGAAGCGAATTCGCCATAAGGAGATTATCCATGCGTATGATTCAAACTATTTTTGTCGCAGGTGCCGGCGTGGCGGCGCTGATCGCCCCCCCGGGATTCGCGGGTCGAATTCCGTCATCCCGCGGAAACTCGGCTGCGGGCGTTTCAATCGTGAATGTGCCGCAGAATCAGAGCGACGGCCAGAGTCCCTCCACGGGCTCCACGACTGCCGTGCCGGAACAACAAGGCCCGCACATGGACCACAAACCAAAGCACGGGGGAACCTTCTTTATGTCATTGGACAACAAGCATCATTTGGAGGGAGTTATCCTGCCGCCCGGAACGTTTCGCGTGTATCTTTATGATGACCACACGAAACCGCTGAAGGCCGAGGAGGTTCGCGAAGCCAGCGGCACCGTGCAGATCGGAGATTCCGAGGACGCGCCGAAAATCAATCTGGCTCCCGGAAAGAAAAAGGAAACGATGGAAGCTAATCTAGGAGATGGCGTCAAATTCCCAATCGCTCTCACCGTCCTGCTTCATCTGCCCGGCATGGCGCCGGATGCCAAACCGGAATTATTCAATTTCAGTTTCAAGGGATTCACCGATGAGCGCGGGCCGGGAACCTGTACTCCGATGGCGAAAATGAATATGGGCTGCTGAGGCCGTTACGCCATTTTAAATCCAGAAACTATCGGGAGAAACGATTTCATGAGACGCGGCTCAGCAAAATGGATTTTGATAGGCTTGTTCGCCTTTTTTATTCTCATCCAAATCGTGCAGCCGACCCGGACCAATCCCCCAGTGATTGCTTCGCGTAGTCTTGAGGCTCACGTCCCTGTCCCTCTTAACGTTCAACTCATTCTGCAGCGCACCTGCTATAACTGTCATTCCAGCGCGACGATCTGGCCGTGGTACAGCCATATCGCACCGGTCTCCTGGCTGGTGGTCAGCGATGTGAATACGGCGAGAAGCCACATCAACTTTCAGGACTGGGAGGCGCAAGTCAATCCGCAGGAGGGTCAGGAACATCTTGGCCTCATCTGCAAACTCATCCGGCAAAAAGATATGCCGCCCTGGAATTATCGATTGATGCATAAGGATGGGACTCTTTCTCCGGAGGAAGTGGAAACGGTTTGCGCGTGGTCTCAGCAGTTCGCGGAGAAAGAAGGCTCGGAGAAATAGGCGGACCGAGCGGAGCCTCGCTATAACAACTTCCTTATTGATAAAGGAGTACGGCCACCCGGTAATTCGAAAATCCGAGCTTCCCGTCCGCGCGGCACGCCCCCGCCACAGCGGAATGATAATTGCCTGTCTGAATTCTCGATTCGAGTATTTCGGGAAGAGTTTGCAAATCGGGCGTCGCATAATGGATCACAAAATCCGGTTCGTGACTTCCCGCATATCCATTGTTTAAGACGCAGGATTTACGGGCGTCTTCCAAATTATTCAGCAGGCGCAGGCCACGCATCTGGAGTTGAGCGTTCACCATTGCCTCCTGCTCGCCCAGCGTGAGCCCGCCGGTGTCCATTGAGAAATCCTGGACCGCGAACAACGTCCCGTTGCGGTCGGCAACCGCGATACCGACTGAGTCCAGATGTGGATCGAGCAGATTGTCACGGTGAGCCGCGGAATTCATCCATTGCGTGTGGATCTCATCGGCGCTGGGACCCTCGGCCACATTTTCCGCGATCATGCTGAAATGGGCGCCGGTCCGCGCGACACGCGCCTGCAAGGCCGATTCGCCGGGAAGCTGGTGCGAAAGAGTATTTTGGCGCGCAAGCAGAAGCGCGTGCTGACGTGCGGCCTGCGCCAACGCGTCGCTCCACTTCAGCGGAGCCAGGCCTCGGGACACGCGTTCACGATTCGCGGCCTGGAACAACGCTTGTTCATTGTGTTCCGTGTAACTTTGGGGATATGCGGCGGGACTTATCAGCGCGACAAGGACAAATAAAGCGGCGAAGGGCTTGAAAATCGTTTTCACGTGGACCTCCTTCTATTTCAATCTAACACTGAAAATGCGGAATTGACTCGCTCCAGATTGCACATCGCATAGCTCTAATACCTCACCGCCCCGCTACGTGCGGGAGGCCCTGCAAATCACGAAGGAGAATCGCTCCAGAAATATTATGATGATCGAAGGAGAGAACAGAATCTCATGGAGCCCGCGCTGGTGGACCTGAGCAATATTCGCGTGATTCGAGGAGACAATGTCGCCCTCGACGATTTCAGCCTGCGCATCGCCGCCGGCGAACATGTCGCCATCCTCGGTCCAAACGGCTGCGGCAAATCCACGCTCATCAAAACGATTACGCGCGAATGCTATCCCGTGGTCCGCGACGGTTCTTCGATGACGATTCTCGGCCAGCGGCGCTGGAATATATTCCAGCTGCGCACCGTGCTCGGCATTGTCTCCAACGATCTGATGGCGGACTGCACCGGAGAAACCAGCGGGCGCGAAGTGGTCCTCTCCGGTTTTTTCTCCAGCACGCGCATTTTCGACCATCAGACCGTCCAACCAGACCACCGCAGACGCGCCGACGCCGTTCTCGATCGGCTCGGAGTGCCGCACCTGGCCGACCGCCCCGTTGCTGAAATGTCATCCGGAGAAGCCAAGCGCATTTTGATTGCACGCGCACTCGTGCACGATCCGGGAACGCTCCTGTTCGATGAGCCAAGCAACAGCCTCGATGTCTCCGCGCAGCACGGCCTGCGGGAAACAATGCGGGAACTGGCGCAGTCCGGTATCGGCATCGTCCTGGTGACGCATCATCTCTCCGACGTCATTCCGGAGATCGGGCGTGTCGTTCTGATGCGCAATGGGAAAATTCAGGCAGATGGGAAAAAGGAGGAGTTGCTGGAGACGAACCGGATTTCCCGATTATTCGGCATTCCAGTGGAGATTACAAAACGCGATGGGTACTACCATTTGTGGTGAGGTTTCAGTGGCGCAGGCTTCAGCCGGTGTGAATTTTTGCCTATGTGAAATTTAAACCCCATCGGTTGAAGCCTGTGCTACTTGCACCTTAAACCGAATATGAAATGTTGTCGTCCGCGGCAACTGTAGCCGCGCCCTCGGAAGCGATCGCTGGCTCGGTTTCTTCCGCTTTCGTCCCACGGCGCATGGCCACGACGCCGGTGCGCACCATTTCAAGAATGCCGTAGGGGCGCAACACTTCGAGCAAGCCGTCGATCTTGGCTTCCGGCCCGGTAATTTCAATCGTCACCGATTCCATGCCCACATCGACGACGCGCGCGCGAAACACGTTCACAAGTTCAAGCACCTGGGAGCGCGAGCCGTGCGTGGCCGTGACTTTAATCATGGCCAGGTCGCGCGAGATCGAAGGGCGTCCCGTGATGTTCTCGACGAACAAAACGTTGACCAGTTTGTAGAGATTGGCCTCGACGCGCAGCGCCTGATCGCGGTCGGCATCGACCACAATCGTCATGCGCGAAACTTCCGGCTTTTCCGTGCGGCCCACGGTGAGCGAATCGATGTTGAACGCGCGGCGGCGAAACAGCGAGGCCACGCGCGTCAGAACTCCCGGTTTATTTTCGACGTACACCACAAATGTATTCAACATATGTTTACGCGTCCGCCGCGGTCTCCTCGAGTGGATTTGGGCGGCGAATCATTTCGTGCAAGGCCGAGCCCGCCGCGACCATCGGGTACACCGTATCTTCCTGCTCCACCTGGAAATCGATGAGCACGGGACCACGGTGCTTGCGCGTCATTTCGACGGTCGGCACAACTTCCGAGCGCTGCGTGACGGCCACGGCGCGAATCCCGAACGCGTCCGCCAGCTTCACAAAGTTGGGACTCAGCAGGGGGGTCGCTTCGTAATTGCGATCGTAGAAAAATTCCTGCCACTGCCGCACCATGCCCAGATAGCCGTTGTTGATGATGGCGATATTGACCTTCAGGTTTTCCTGCATCATCGTCGCCATCTCGCACATGGTCATCTGGAAGCCGCCGTCACCGACGATGGCCCAGACTTCCGCCTCGGGACGCGCGGCCTTCACACCGATCGCCGCGGGCAGAGCAAAACCCATTGTGCCAAGGCCGCCGGAGGTAATCAGCGTGCGCGCCTCCTCGTGCTTGAAATACTGCGCTTCCCACATCTGGTGCTGGCCCACGTCGGTCACGATGACGGTGTTGCTGCCCATCGTTTCGCGCCACAGGTCGTTAATCACGTGTGCGGCGTAGAGATGACCGTTGTCCGGCAGGTTCTGAATGTCACGCACTGCCACGTCGCCCTTTAACCGGTCGATATAGCCGATCCAGTCGTGGCGATCCTGCGATTTGAGTTTCGGCAGCAGTTCGCGCAGCACGGATTTCAGATCGCCGACCAGCGCAACGTCCACTTTCACGTTTTTGTTAATTTCCGCGCGATCAATTTCGACGTGAATCTTTTTCGCATTCGGCGCATACGTCTTCAGATTGCCCGTCACGCGGTCGTCAAAGCGCATGCCGAACGCGATCAGCAAGTCCGCTTCCTGGATGGTCGTGTTCAGCCACGATTCGCCATGCATCCCCATCATTCCCAGGCTCAGCGGATGAGACGCCGGGAACGCGCCCAATCCAAGCAGCGTAAGCCCAACCGGGATATTGTTGCGCTCGGCAAACTGACGCACTTCCTGCATCGCGCCGGAAAGAATGATGCCGTGCCCCGCGAGGATCACGGGCCGCTTCGCGCCGTGGATCAACTCGAGCGCCTGTTTATATTCCGCAGGCGTGGGAGAAAGAGCCGGACGATACCCCGGCATTTGCGGCGTGATCGGCTTGCCGTCAAATTCACACGTGGACTGCTGCGCGTCCTTAGTAATGTCGATCAGCACAGGCCCCGGACGGCCCGAACTGGCCACGTAGAACGCTTCGGAAACAGTTCGTGCAATCTGGTCGGCATGCGTCACCAGATAATTGTGCTTCGTGATCGGCAGCGTCACGCCGGTAATGTCGGTCTCCTGAAACGCATCGGAGCCAATAAGCTTGCTGCCCACCTGCCCGGTAATGCAGACGATGGGCGAGGAATCTAGCATCGCGGTGGCGATCCCGGTGACCATGTTGGTCGCGCCCGGCCCGGAAGTGGCCACAGCCACACCCACGCGGCCCGAGGCGCGCGCATAGCCATCGGCCATGTGCGTCGCGCCCTGTTCGTGACGCACCAGAACGTGGTGGATGTTGCTGTACTTCAGCGCGTCATAGGCGGGCAGAATTGCTCCGCCGGGATAGCCGAATACAGTGGTCACGCCCTGTTGTTCCAGACATTCCCACAAAATTTGCGCGCCGGTTTTCATCATAAATTTATCCGTCCAGATTGTGGATCAGGCCATTTACCAATTAAATTGGAAGCCCAATCGAATAGACACCCATTCGGGCAAACTCATCCCATAGCTCCGCCCGAAAGCGTAACGCCAAACATTATACAGGAGAATCGAAATAAAGGGGTTATTGGTGTTGGGAGGGGCGATATTTCCCCTCCCATGAGGAATTATGATTCGAGGGTGCCGCACCTATCATTCATTTACTGGTTCGATTTGAGTTTAACCGGAGGCCGGGAACTTCAGCTTGCGCCGCTCCAGTCGAGGATTACTTTCCCCGCCTCTCCCGTGCGCATGACCTCGAATCCTTTTTCATAATCGCGCCAGGAAAAGCGATGCGTGATGACAGGAGAAATATCCAAACCGGATTCGAGCATGACGGTCATCTTGTACCAAGTCTCGAACATTTCGCGGCCGTAGATGCCCTTGATCGTCAGCATGTTGAAGATGACATGCCTCCAGTTGATGGCGATTTCGTTCGACGGAATTCCGAGCATGGCGATCTTGCCGCCGTGGCTCACATTTTCGAGCATTTCCCGGAACGCTTCGGGCGAACCGGACATTTCGAGGCCCACGTCGAAACCCTCTCGCATGCCGAGACGCTTCTGGACGTCGCGCAGACGCTCGGTTCGCGAATCGATTGTGATGGAAATGCCCGCTTTCCTTGCAAGTTCGAGGCGATGGGGATTTATATCCGTGATGGCGACGTGGCGGGCGCCGGAAAATCTCGCGACCGCCGCGGCCATGATTCCGATGGGGCCCGCGCCCGTAACCAGCACATCTTCGCCAAGGACGGGAAACGACAGCGCGGTGTGGACGGCATTTCCGAAAGGATCGAAGATGGCTGCGATTTCATGCGAGATCGGGAGAGTGTGCTTCCAAACATTCGTCATCGGCAGGACGACGTATTCAGCAAACGCGCCCGCGCGGTTCACGCCCAAACCTTGCGTGTGAGCGCACAGGTGGCGCCGCCCGGCCAGGCAGTTGCGGCAGCGCCCACAGACGACGTGGCCTTCGCCGCTGACCAGATCGCCGGGATGCAGGTCGGCCACGTTCGATCCAACGGCAACAATTTCTCCGCAGAATTCGTGGCCGATCACGAGCGGCACGTGAATTGTCGCCCGCGCCCAATCGTTCCAATCGTAGATGTGCAGGTCGGTGCCGCAAATGCCTGTGCTGAGCACGCGAATTTTTACGTCGTTAATGCCGGGCTCCGGCTCCGGCGCATTTTCGAGCCACAGGCCGGGGGCATCGTGGCTCTTGACGAGGGCTTTCATTCGAACTATTCGCGCTCCGTGCGCTTTGCCCCGGCCGTTACAGGCGTGCGACTTTTTTCCGGGCGGGTTCGAGCCGCGGCAACCGCCGCTTTCCGTTTCCCTCTGGATTTCTCGATTTTGGAAACGGCAAACGCGAGAAGCCCAAATACATCGTTGAATCCGCTCCGCACGCGTTCCCCCCAAAAAGTTCCTTCCTCCCCTATATGCCGGTATTTCTTATACCGGGCGTCGAGAAGTTGCCGAGTGGGAACTTCACGGAAAGCGTTTATCGCCGAAAGCACATGAGTCTTCAGCGTTTCCGCCATCGCCGCTGGATCCAGATGCGCGCCGCCTTCCGGTTCCGGCACGACCGCATCGATAATGCCCAGCGAATGTAAATCCTGCGCCGTGAGTTTCAGATTGTTCGATACGGTTTCCGCTTTGCCGGCGTCGCGATACAGAATCGCCGCCGCGCCCTCCGGAGAAATCACCGAATAAATCGCGTTCTCGAGCATCAACACGCGGTCTGCAACGCCCAGCGCCAGAGCGCCTCCGCTGCCTCCCTCGCCGATAATCACGGACACAATCGGCGTGGGAAGATTCGCCATTGTCGCCAGATTGCGCGCGAGGGCATAGGCAATGCCGCGATGTTCGGACTCATAGCTGGCCTGAGCATTGGGACAATCGACCAGCGTAATGACGGGAATGCGAAACTTCGACGCCAACCTCATCAGGCGCAGCGATTTCCGATAACCCTCCGAATACGCCTTGCCGTCATGCGAGGCCAGTTTTTCCTCGGGTGTGCCGCCACGGTCCTGCCCAATAACAATGAGCGTTTCCCCGTTCAATTCGGCAATGCCGCCGACGATGGCGGGATCGTCACCGCTCCAGCGGTCTCCGTGCAATTCAAGAAACCGCGACGACATGTGGACAATCAAATACCTCGCCGTTGGCCGCCCGGAATGCCTCGCCAATCCCACCTTTTGCCAGGCCGGAAGCCGCTTGTGTTTCGGAGATGGCGGCACATTTTCTTCACTTCTTGCCGCGGCCTTACTCCGTCCCAGGTGGGCGATCAGATAGGCGACGACCGATCGCAAATCTTTCCGGCCAATCACAAGATCGATCAATCCTGCCTTAAGCAAAGTTTCGGCATGATGCGAATCGTCCGGGGGTTTGATACCGGTCGTTTGTTCAATGACGCGAGGCCCGACGAATCCGATCTGTGCGCCCGGCTCCGCGATTAGAATGTCCCCCAGGGAAGCAAAGCTTGCCGTAACGCCGCCAAACGTCGGGTCAGTCAAAATGGAGATGAACGCAAGCCCCTGACGATCGTGCACCGAGGCCGCCGCAGCGACCTTTGCCATCTGCATCAGCGAAAACATTCCCTCTTGAACGCGCGCGCCGCCACTGGCAGCGACGCTGACCAGCGGAATGCGGCGCTGCGTCGCTTCCTCGAAGGCATGCGCGATTTTTTCTCCGACCACGGAGCCCATCGTGCCGCCCAGGAAGGCGAAATCGAAAACGACAAGAACGGCTTGACTCCCGCCAATTCGGCAAAATCCGGTCGTCACCGCTTCCCGGACTCCTGTTTCGCGCCGGGCATCCTGCAAACGAACGCGGTACGATTTCAGATCCGCGAAACCAAGCGGATCAACGGAAACAAGTTCGCGATCGAGTTCGCGAAATGTGCCTTCGTCCGCAAGCAATGCGATTCGGGCGCTCGAGGGCATTGAACGATAGTGATTGCAGTCCGGGCAGATATAACGATTTTCTTCCAACACGGATTTGGAGTGAATCGTGCCGCAACCCGGGCACTTTGAGGCAGAAACGGCAGGAGCTTTGCTCTTGAGCATACTTCCCTTCTTCCGGATTGATAGCCGTGACCTGAGGGCCGACGCGCGTAGTCCAACACCTGATTATCGCAGGTCCGGGCCCGTCGCTGAGTGAAAGATTTGTGAATGTGATTATTAAATAATGAATGTGCCGGGCAAATCCCTTCGGTGCAGACGGGTCCGGCAGGTTTCGGCACGCAGATACTGGCGGAAAAGAACTTAAGTTGGTGGAGGCAATATAAGTTCGAGGGAGGAGGGCCGAATGTGGGTGTTCATTCGGCCCCGGGGTGGTCAGGATTACTATCTGCTCATGAAGGAGCTTACGGCGAGGCTCGAATTCTGTCCAATTCATCGTTTTGATGGATTGGATAAGAATTCAATGTATCGAAGTTGGAAACCAGCGGTGAGATGGGTGTTGAACATAAACAAGCGTAAACAATCCGAAACTCCAATTTATTTTCCCCCAATCCGATTAGGGGAGGGCCAGGGTCGCACTCAGGGCCCCCGGCATTTCCGTTTTCTTCGGGGTATTCAAAAGGGCGCCGTTATTGGGGGACCGGGCGTTCGAAGGCCTGGCATATTCCGGGACAATTTCGCCGATTCTTTCGCGAATGCGGTCGGGGCCCTCGGAGCAAATGGACGCGCTCAGCCGGCTCAGTTGACGATTGAGATCGTCCCACAGGCCGGGAGTGCCGCTGATTTTTCTAATCTTTGAGGACGATGTTGCACAAAAATGTTCCGACGCGTAGCAGAGTTCCTCGCATAGTTTTTCGCCGTCCCGCAAACCGGTAAACCGGATGCTCACGTCCGGCTCGGACTTGCCCGACAGGCGAATTAAGGTTTTGGCGAGGTCGAGAATGCGGATGGGACTGCCCATATCCAGCACCAGTGTGTCTCCGTGATTTCCAATCGCAAAAGCCTCCAGAACCAGGGAAACCGCCTCGTTCGTAGTCATAAAGAATCGCGTGACCTCCGGATGCGTGATCGTCAAATGGCGGTTTTCGCGAATCTGTTTTTGCAGCACAGGGACAACGCTTCCGTTCGATCCCAGTACATTTCCAAAGCGGACGGAAACGCATCTCATCGAATTGCCCGGCCGGCAGGAAACGATCAACTCCCCCACTCGCTTCGTAGCGCCCATGATATTGGCGGGGTTCACCGCCTTGTCGGAGGAAATCAAAACAAAGCTCGGGCAACCGTTTTCCTCGGCGATGTCCAGAAGGGCGAGCAGTCCGATTACATTATTTTTTACCGCGCCCGAAACATTCGTCTCCATCATGGGCACATGCTTGTAGGCCGCCGCATGAAAAATGACTCCGGGCTTATGTTCGGCGAAGAGAGTTTTCATTCTCGCGCCGTCGCCGAAATCCGCGACGCAATAAACCAGATGCGCCTTCGGTTCAAATTGCGACAGCTCCATTTGCAGAAAAAACATTCCCGTTTCATTTTGATCGACGCACAACAATTTTCCGGGGCTGTACCGCAGCACCTGCCGGCACAATTCCGAGCCGATGGTGCCCGCAGCTCCCGTCACCACGACCGTTTGCTCCTCGATCCGCTCGCGAACCGTTTGCATGTCGATTTCGACGGGATCGCGCCCGAGTAGATCTTCCAGCCGAACATCCCTGAATTCGGACACGTCCCTTCGTTCGTCGAGAATTTCACGCAACGACGGCACCGTCTTAAACCGTGCTTGGGCTTTCCCGCAAATCTCCACGAAACGTTTCGTCTGCTTTCCTGTCGCCGACGGCACGGAGATCAGAACATCCTGCACGTCCAGGTGGCGCGCGAACTGAGGAAGGTCGTCCACCGTCCCCAGCACCGGAACGCCATGGATACGGGCGCCGATTTTCGAACGGTCATCGTCAAGACAGGCGACCGCGCAATAGCCGCTTTCGCCACGAACGATTTCTCGAAGAGTCATTTCCGCCGCCGTCCCGGCGCCAATGAGAATCACTTTTTTGCGGGTCTGCGTTCCCATACTGCCAACCTCCGTGACAACCCTGAAAAACACGCGGATGCCGGCCAGCAGGAGCGTGCTGAGCAAGGGCTCAAGAATATAGACCGCTCGCGGGAAAGCGGTATTGCCCAGTAAAAACCTCATGACGACTACAAATAAAATGGAGCCGGACGCGATGGCTTTCGCAATCGCTACCGCATCCCCAATATCCGTATATCGCCACCAACCGTGGAGAAGCCCGAACCTGGCAATCGCCATCAACCGTACGACAACAAGAACCGGCGCGGCCCACAACAAGAGCCTGCGATCCGGCAGCGAAAAATTGAATCGCAGCAGCCACGCGGCTACGAGCGAAAAGGAAATCACCAGGGCCTGAGACAGGCCGATCAACCCGACGCGATATTTCAAGATGGTAGCGGTCCACCGGGCCTGCTGCGTTTTCGCCAGCGCGGAATTCGAGGCCAGAACGATCTGATTTTTTATTCCGCCGATGGCAATGGACATTCCTTGAAAGCTCATTCCAACTCTCCACAAATATTCAACGTTTGGAAATGGTTCCGGAACCCCGCCATGCCTCGATCTGTATTTCTTTCAATACATGGAAGGAGACTTAAACCCTAAAACGGTCCGGAAAAGAATTTCCAGGTCGGAAAGAAAGGTGCGGGCCCTGTGATATTTGAGCGACAGTTCGAGTTTGACAGGCAGAATCCGTGTCAGATATTGGTCTTCGATCGGGCCGTCCTGGAACATCTGCTCTTCATGGCGGAAGCTTAACGACGCCAGATCCGTAATGCCGGGAGGAACCTGAAGAAGCACGCCATACTCGCGTGGAAAGATCTCCACGTAGCGTTGAATTTGAGGGCGCACTCCAACCAGTTGCATGTCGCCCTCCAGGACATTTACAAGCTGCGGCAATTCATCCAGCTTGTATTTTCGTAGGAACCGACCGACGCGCGTGACGCGCGGGTCGGCCGGCCCCGTCAGTGGGCATTTCTCAGGAGAGTCGGAAACCATGCTCCTGAATTTGAATAGCAGAAATTTTCCAAGCCCCTTACCCACCCTGTACTGTGAATAAAATACCGGCCCGCCATCGTCCAGTTTGATGGCAATCGCAATCACCGCAAAGACAGGAGCCAGAATCGCAAGCCCTGCGAGTGCACATAGGCGGTCGAATAAACCTCTTAAAATGGGCCGGACAGCCGGAAGGCATCCTCCCGGCGCCGGCACTTTGCGGAGGGATTCTTCTTTCGCTTGTGGCCGCTTTCTGCCCCCCGCGTGCTTTTCGACCACATCTACCACAGCTTCTATTACATCGTCCGCGTCCTGGTCGCTCATCCCCGGGTGCAACGGCAACGAGAGCATTCTCAGGTACTCGCCATTGGCCACTGGAAAATCTCCCGGCCGGTATCCGTATTTGCCTCGGTAATAAGGGTGCAGATGGATGGGAATAAAATGAACGGAGCTGGAGATATTTCTAGCGGCAAGCGCCTCGCAAAACTGATTGCGAGAGATTGTCATCCGATCGAGGTGCAGGCGAATCGCGTAGAGATGCCAGGCATGTTCCACGCTGCCGCGGCGCGCGGGAACTTGCAAAGATTCGATTTCGGAAAATGCCGCGTCATAACGGCGGGCAATTTCCGCGCGTCGCGCGTGAAACCGTGAAAGCTTCGCGAGTTGATGCAGACCAATACTCGATTGGATATCCGTCATGTTGTACTTAAATCCTGGACGATCCACTTCGTAAAACCAGGAACCCTCGCGCGAATTGCGTTTCCACGCGTCGCGACTCATACCATGCAGGCTCCAGGCGCGGGCTTCTTCAATGGCTTCGCTGGAGCCGGTAAGCATCCCGCCTTCACCCGTGGTCATATTCTTTGTAGCGTAAAAGGAAAAGCAGGTCAGCCTTGGCACGCCACGCGTCACCGGCTGCGAACCGATCGTGTGGCCTTTGTAACTCGCCGGCAGAGCGTGGGCCGCGTCTTCGATTACGGCAAGGCCATGCATCCTGGCGATTTCCAACAAGGAATCCATTTCGCAAGGGTGCCCGTGAAGATGTACGGGAATCAAAGCTTTCAATCGCCGCTTACTTCCGTTCAGATTTCGGATCGTCTGTTCCAACTTTTCGGGATCCAGGTTCAGAGTATCGGGTTCCACGTCCACCAGGATGGGCCACGCGCCCACCTGCTCGATCACATGAATGCCGGAACAAAACGTCATCGGCGTTGTCAGCACAATGTCGCCGGGTCCTACTCCCTGGACGACCAGCGCAATGTGCAAAGCGGCTGTGCAGGAGCTGACCGCCAGAGCGGCAGGCGCATTTAGGGCGGACGCGAATTCTTTCTCAAAACGCATCGTCTTGGGACCGCTGGTAATCCAGTCCGAGCGCAAGGTATCCACGACCTCGACGACTTCTTCCTCGCCGATATTCGGAGGTGAAAATGGAAGAAAATGTTTTCGCACGGATGACCTCCTGACAGAACCCGGCCCTACCGGGTGATCTCCGTCAATGCTTTCTGAACGGACGACGGTCGGACCCACGTCCGGGGGTCGCACGAAAAACCCAGAAGAGAACCAAGCCCATAGGAAAGGTGATACGCCGCGAAAACCACGGGGAGCAAGGGAAACAACTTCCACCCACATTTCCTGACGGCGAGAAGCGAAGTGAAAATGGATCCACTGGCATACAAACAGATAAGCGTAATCCCGAATCGAAAAAGAATGTCACGCATATGCGCGAGCCCAAAAAGGCCCGCTATTCCGATTCCAAACAGCAGCGTAAGGGCTGTAAAAAGGGACAATCCCGGCACCATGTTTCGCCAGGACGCGGGCTTTCGATGCTTGCGGATCACGACCGCTTTCCAGAAACCATATTGAAAATATTGCCGAAACAGGCTGGGCAGGCTGGTTCTGGGACGATACCAGGAAATAATTTTCGGCGTTTGCCAAATTTTCCCGCCAGAGGCGAGGATCCGCAGGTTCAGCTCATCGTCCTGTCCCCGCACCAGTTTTTCGTCGAACAGCCCCAACTTCTCTAAAGTCGATTTTCGCCAGCATCCGTAAGGTACGGTATCGACGTGGCCCTCGAAGCCGGTATTGCGAAACTTCGCTCCGCCACTGGCAAATGGTGAGTGAAACCCGACGGCGATTGCCTGCGCCCAATATCCGTCGCCACTGCGCGTCTGCGCGGGGCCGCCCACATTGTCGGCATTGGTTTCCATCAGCGTCTCCACGCAGTTCCGGATATAGTCCGGCGCATAGTCCGTGTGGACGTCCATTCGAACGATGATTTCGCCCTGGGCCGCCCGTATCGCGGCATTGAGTCCCGTGGAGGCGATTGTTTCGAAGTTGTCGATGACGCGAAACGCCGGGTGCATTTCTTCGCGTTCTCGCTCATACGCATGGAGGACTTGGCGAGTCCCGTCGTCGCTCATGCCATCGGCGATAAGGATTTCCAGATCCATTCCCTCGGCCTCTTGCCGGAACGCATCCTGGAGAAAATGGAGGATATGGCCGATTTCATTCCGGCAAGGAACCACGACCGATACTTTCACACTCCGGGCTTTTTCGAGCGCCGAGGTTGTCATGTTTTTCCTGCCGGTTTTCAGATTTCGAGTCCGGGATTGTAAATCTCAAATCTGAAATGTCGGGTTTCAAAAAAATCTTCTAGATGTGTTGCGATAAGGGTTCCATTTGAGGCGGGCCGATTTCATCAGTGGAAAGTTCCGATTGGTCTCTTTCACAGATTCCGGCCACCGCCGTGGCGATCGAAAGCGCAATGATCGGCAGCTTTTCCCAATACAGAGTCGGCAACCCCAGACTGTCGATACAGGCCGCCAAAATCAGAGCAAGAACAAGCGCTCCCCACCCTGTTGTTTGCGGATTTCTGAACAATGAAAGTCCTACGGAATAGAATTGATAAATCATTGCTAGAAACAGCGCGATCCCTCCCACACCCAGTTCAACCCAGACGCTGAGGTAAGCATTGTGCGCGCGCCCCCCACTCCCCACTTCGCTCAGGTAATTCCATTCCTGGCCAAAACCTTGACCGAGGATTGGTTGCGACCGAATGGCCTCCCCGGCCGCTTGCCAGCGCTCGAACCGGTGGCTAAATCCTTCCCCCGAGGTCACATCCACTCGAGTCGCGCCCTCCAGCAGCGCCCGGTCCACCGAGTGTAAATACAGAAGGACGGCAAAACATGCGCCGGCAAAGAGCAATAACCATGTCCAGCGGCGCGTCAGGCACAAAAATAAGACGAATGCCGCCGCGATGCTTATGCTGGTCCCTCGCACGAAGACGAACAGAGGAAGCAGGGCGAACCCGGTCCCGAGACATGCCCAGATCCATCCGAAATTGTGGGACTTCGAGAAAACAATTGCTCCCACCCCCGCCGAAAAAACAAGCAGCATCGACGCCTGTCCAATCGTGTTCGGATTCCACGTGGTGAACGTGGCGGCACTCTTGAATTCCTGGAAATTCGCAAGACCAGTCAACGATCCGGCGCCGACGCGTTGAAACACCTGAATCACCAGGGCAAATCCCCCGGCCATCAATCCCGCGATCAGAAACCGAAGTCGCCTTTCCGATTCCACTAAACGCGGAAGGATCAGCGCGATTGCGGCGCACCCGATCATTTTTGCCGTTTCATAGGGAGCCGAAGGTTTGCCGAGAACGGATTCAACGGCGACCGACAGCAGACAGGCAAAAAAGAAAATTGTTTGCCCCACGAATATCTTCCGTTGCTGTGGCGCGAGCCGTGCGGGAATCCAAACCATCGCGCGAAGCAGGAACAGGAGAAGGAGTAGATCGTCAAGGCGAATGTTGATCGCGTCTCCCAGAGCAAGTGCGACATCCGGAAATCCCAGCGCGAAGCCATAGAGAAACAAGCCGTACTCGGGCTTCGTACAGAAGATCGCCAGAGCCACAAGAATCGCGATGCCGACTTCAATCGTGAGGATCAAAGTTATCTTTTCTCCGGAAGCAACGTAGCCCGGTTCTACGCATTCACAAGCCACTCCCGCTTCAAAACTCGACCCGGCACGCCACTGGTCAGCGCGAAGGCGGGAATGTCATACGTGGCTACCGAATTCGCCGCCAGGACGGCTCCACGACCGACCGTCACCCCTTTCGTGACTGTCGCATGAGCGGCGATCCAGGAACCGCTGCAGAGTCGAATGGGCGCAAGCTGGCTCTGTCCGAATCGGTAGGATCCGGAAGCGCTCGTATGGTCTCCTGTCACCAGCACCACGAAGGGCCCGAGTTGCACCTCATCCTCGATCGCGATCCCTCCCCAGGCGTGCAACCAACAACCGGCGGCGATGCAGACGTCGCGGCCAATCTCGAGTCGATTGGGGAAATTAATTGTGACGCGCCGCCCCAACTGAAGATTTGGTCCGCAGGATTTGAACGCGGGCCGCAGCAAAAATCCGCGCAGGCACAGGACAGGCCGCAGGTCCGGCAGCCAGGAAGTCGCCATCATGATGAAATGGAACCAGAGGTATTTGAGAATTCTCATTTTTATTTGACCCCCTGCCGCTGAATCGCCGCGCGTCCCATATTCGTGGGACGCTCCAATTCCTTTTGCACAGTATTGATAAAACATTCCAACGTTTGCTTTCGCGCGGACATCAATCCGTTTCGTATCAAATTGCGCCGCAAATCGCCGTCGTCAATCACGCGTTCAATCGCCCGGGCCAGCGCCTGCGAATTCTTCGAAGGGACCAGCAGCGTATCCACGCCGTCGGTCACCATGTCGGGAATTCCTCCCACAAATGTCGAGATGCATGGCAAGCCATTGGCACGCGCTTCAACCAGGACATGCGGCGTTCCCTCCGACAGTGTAGGGAGGACAAAGATGTCGGCGGCCCGCATGTGATTAAAAAGCTCTTCGCCATAGGGGGCATAGCCGGCCCAGCGCACGCGCTCGCCCATTTCGCGCATGGCCACGATTGTTTCAAGATGACGCCGGTATTCCGGAAAATCATCCGGGCCGACAATCTCCAGATTCCACAACACCCCCGTTTTCAGAACGCTGACCGCTTCCAAAAGATATTCGAGCCCCTTCTCCGGGCGAATGTGGCCCAGGAAAAGGATTCGAATGGATGGGCCGCGGCAGGTGTCGTATCGGAAGAAGAATTCGTTCTGCTGAATCGTGCTGGAAACCGTGGATGTCGTTCTGGGCGATGAAAACACGCGGGCCAATTCCCTGCCGTTGCATATGAAAGCTCCGCTGGTCAGCCAGCGCCCCATTCGACTGACCATGCGATCCTGGAACGCGTAAACCACCGCCATGGCGTCGAGCAAGCGTCCCCTTCGCGTGCTGGTTCGCATAACCGTGACCGGGTCCCCCACGATCCAGTGACAGATGGGCCTCCGGAACAGGAACGCGCAAACATAGAGAACAAAAATGTAGGGACACATCCCGCGGACAAAAATAACGTCCGCCCGGCGGCACGTTCGAACGTACGCCCTGGCGATTCCGAAAAAATGGGGTAGGGAGGCAACGGTCGAATTCCAAAAAGGCTGGGGAATGATTTCCAGGTTTGCAGCGCGCAGGGGTGCATCGCCGGACAACGGAACAGCGCCCGGCGCGACGCGGGCGCAGACACAGACTTTTGTATAATATTTCGCGAGAGCGTCGGCGACGCGGCCGGACGCAGCCTGCATATAAATCTCGCCTCCATTCAAAAAAGCCTGAATGGGGGTCACATATCCGAGTGTCCGATTCGTCGCCATGGGATTTTGAAATTGTTCAAGCCAGGGATCGCAGAATTCGGAAGCGCAAAGCGGCTACCTGCTGAAAAAATAATCCGACGTCTTTTGCCCCAAAGGGCCAAAAATGGACCGGCGAAATCCGCAGCCAGTTCGCCGCGGCGATCACCAGGACGGCCACCTGCGCGCACGAACTGAGCAAAACCGCCCACGCCATGCCCATCAGGCCGTGCCGCCCGAGCAGCAAAATCGCGGCTACCGCCATCACGCCGCCTCCGGTCAACTGGCTCGCGAGGCCCGCGTAAGGACGACCGGCGCCGCGCAATCCTTCGTTCAGGATGTCGCTCGATGTCGTCAGCGAAGCGGCAAACGCAAGGATCATTGCGGGCCGCGCCGCCGGAGAAAACTCCGGCCCGAAAACCGGCTGGACGAGAAACGGGATCAGGACCGCAATCAGTCCTCCCAAACAGCACGAGACCAAAGCGGACTGGCGAAATGTTTCCGTGAGAATTTTTTTTCGATTCCCGCTGGATGTTTCATTCGAGAGGATGGCAAAAGAAGTGATCCCCAAGGCGTCGCCAAACGGCGTCAGCGCGGCGGAACAAGCCGAAGCGACTGCATAGATTCCAGCGGCGTCGACGCTCAACAGGGCCACAACAAGTATCTTGTCCAGTTGCAGCGTCACTAAATTTGTCGCGGTCGTTAAAAAAAATGGCCGCCCGGAGCGAACCAGTCGCCGGCATCCATCCAGATGCATTCTCCCAGCGGCGAACGATTCCCGCTGAATCCACAGTCGCAAGCATAAAGTAAGCGTCTGGCTGGCCAGAAATGCCCACACAAACCAGATCACCTGAATCTTGTGCGACCTCCAAACCAGGCAGATCAGACCCACATACAACAGATAGTACGAAGCCCTGACAAAATTGAATCGCCGCCAGCGCATGCGCCCGTGCTCAATCGCCAGCAAAAACTGATTCAAAATATCGACAGGAACAAAAAGCAGACACAGACGAGCGAGCGAAACCAAATTTCGCTTGTCCGCGGGCAGCAAAAATGGAATCAAGACAAAACCAAGTAGAAAACAGATAAGCCCCGACGTCAGTCCCACTGCCATCGCGTCACAGGCATAATCCGGTTCCCTCTTGGGGTCCCCGGCAACCTCTCGTGCCAGCGCCCAGTTGCACCCGAGCAAGCCCAGGTTGCTGAATACAATCGGCCAGAGCATGACCGTCGCCAGCTCTCCTCTCGCAACCGGCCCCAGGATGCGCGCCGTCAAAACTCCCGTGACGAAGCCGCATCCGAGAATGGCCACACAGGTTGCGAATGTTCCGAGATTGGCTCTGGAAAAAATCACTGGAATCTCCAGGAAACTTAATCGATTCTTTTTTGTTTTTTACGCCTGAACAGGAACATCTTCCGAAGGACCGTAGTTGTAATACGGAAAATCCGTGAACCGGACATCGAGGTTGTTCACCACGACGCCGAGAAGGTTCGCTCCCGCCGAGCGCGCCTGCGACGCCGCGTATTGAACCTCCTGCCGCGGCGTTCCTCCCCCTTTGACGACGAGCACCGTTGCATCCGCCATGCTCGCCAAAATGCGGCTGTCCGCGACCGTGAGCAACGGCGGCGAATCGAGGACGACAAAGTTATAGGCCAACTTCGCATCGCGAACCAGATTCCTCATTGCCTCCGAGGAAATCAATTCCGCCGGATTCGCCGGAACAGGGCCGCACAACAACACGTAGAGGCCGGCGATCGAACTCTGATACACCATCTCCGGCCAGGGTCCCTGCCCCGCCAGGTAACTGCTCAGGCGCGATCCGATTTGCGGAAAGTATTTGTGAACGCTGGGGCGGCGCAGATCCGCGTCGATCAGCAGGGTGCGACGCCCCAATTGCGCGAGGGACGCGGCCAAGTTCATGGCGATCGTGGTTTTTCCCTCCCCTGGCTGCGCGCTGGTCACCAGAATCGTGCGGCAGCTATGGCGCGCGTCGGAAAGAATGACTGAAGTTCGCAGCCCGCGGAACGCCTCCGACAAGATTGAACTTTCCCGCACACCGGGATCGTTCTGAGGCCGCCCAATGACCAGCGCCCTTTTTCCCGAAGTCCTCGAATCGGTAATGCGGACGGTATAGCCACTGCCGGTTCGGGCCTCGCATCCGTTTTTTCGCGCCCGCAGGGATTCGACGGATGGAATAAAACCCAACGCGGGAATTCGCAGGAATCGGTCGACATCTCCAGCGCTCAAAATCGTGCGGTTTAAATGTTCCAGAAGGAACGCGTCGCAAATCCCCAGACCCAGTCCGATGACGACCGCCAGGCCCAAGTTCAATGGAAGAATGGGCGCCACCGGCTTGTAGGATGCTTTCGCGGGATCCACGACCCGGATATTGCTCGCCTTCAGCCCGGCGGAGACCCCGGCTTCCTTGAGACGGAGGAGCAGCCCGTCGTAAATGTCCTTGTCGCTGGCCGCATCGCGGCTCAAAATTCCATATTGCACGGATTTTTCCGCGACCTGATTGGCTTGCTTCTGTTTTTCCGCAAACGCATCCTGCAACAATTTTTCCTGACGCAGCGCGGCGAAATAATCGTTGCTGATTTTTTCCGCGGCGCGCCGCCGTTCGCGATCGAGCGACCCTTGAATTTCCGCGATCTGGCTCTGCACCTGTTGTACTCGCGGATAATCCTCATTGAACGTCGCGGACAGTTGCGCGTGCTCACGCTGGAGCTCGGCGAGCCGGAAACTTAGGTCCTGCAGCAATTTATTGTCGAACACGCCGGGCAGCGATCCGTAATCTCCGGCTTGCACCAAGCGATGGAGCGATTCCTTCTCGACGCGGAAAGCCTGTGCGCGCGTCACTTCCTGCTGCAATTCACGAAGACTTTGATTCTCGATGCTTTCCGAGTTCCCTTTATCCGTCTCCAGGACGAGTAGCCCGTTATCGCCGGCGTATTTTTGCAAATCGCCTTCGGATTTTTCCAGTTTCGCCTTCAGATCGCCCAACTGTTGTGTAAGCCACTCGGACGATTTCTGCGCGGCATCCCAGCGAGCTTGCAGATTCTTTTGAATATAATCGGCGGTCAAAGCGTTCACGACGCGGACCGCCAGGTCAGGATCCTGCGACGTAAAATGAATCTCGACCGCCAGGCTCCGCCGGATCGGCTTGATATCCAGCCGGTCTTGAAACCGCTTGAGGACGGTCTCTCGAAACCCGGGGTCCTCTCCGGAGCTGCTCAGCGTGCTCGGGGCTGGATGGTTTGAGAATGGCAGGTCCTTGAACAATTGCCAGGATCGCGCCGCAGGCCGAAACTCCGCAACCTTGTCCAGACCGAGTTGATCGATGACGCGGTCGGCTAGATCTTCGCTGTCCAATATTTTGTATTGCGTTTCCAGATAAGCGTCGGATGCGTCGTCCAGTTGCAGGACCTGCTGGGAAGTCACGAGACTGGGATTTTCTCGCTCAATTTCGATCAGAGCGTTGGCGCGGTAGACTGGCTTTTCTTCCAGGGTGCCAACAAGCACGGTCGTAAACACGAGAATGAAAACGGCGATGACCGTCCAGCGGCGCTTGCGGATCACATTCCATTTCGCAACAAGGTCGGGGGGGTTTTCCCTTTCGGAAATCCGCGGCGGCGGAGAGCTCGTGCGGCGCCGGTCGAATAAAACTTCGCCGGATTTGAATACCTCAATCTTGTTCTCGTCTTTGCCGTCTTGCCGCATTTTAGTATCTCCCATAGATCGCAGCGCCTGTAGCAGTGACAAGGGCGGCATCGGCGCCCCGATACAAGACGGTTTTGCCCGTACTGTTGGGGACGAACACGATATCTTTCGGCTGGAGCATAAGGTCGGGTGCCTTGCTATTCAGAATCTTTCCGAGGTCCACCGGAATCTCAATGCGCTTTTCCGTGCCCGGATCGGTCCGGATGATCCGCATCGCCCCTTTTGCCGAGGTTCGAGTAAGGCCCTCAGCCAGCGCGAGAGCCTGCAGCACGGAAATATCTTCATTGTTCTTTAAAACGAATCCGCCCGGTTTCTTTACTTCTCCCACGACGTAAACGATACCGGCCCTCGGCACCTTGACAATGTCTCCCCCGCGCACCGCGACGTTCAGTGAAGGATTTCGGGAATCCAGCAGGTCCTTCAGATTGATCTGTTCGATCTCCTCTTTTTCGACGTCCTCTCCGCGTTTCAACTCCTGAGGCTCGTTCGAGATCGATCCTGAACGCCCCCCTCCTCGCACGATCAAAACGGTGTCGCCCGCATCGTCGGTGAGTCCCTGCGCCAGAGAAAGCATTTCAATTACGTTTTTTGTCCCTTGAATCTGAAACACCCCCGGCTGTTTCACCGCCCCCAGGACGGAAACCGGATGGCTTTGCAGTTCTCGAATTAAAACCTCCACGTGCGGGTCTTTCATGTATTTCCGGCGCAGCTGTTCCTGCAAAACCAGTTCCAGCTCCAAGGGCGTCAGACCGGATGCTTTCACCGGGTCCAGCAGTTCAAGAGAAATTTCTCCACTGGCCGAAACCCGCAGCGTGCGGTTCATTTCAGGCGCTTCGAACACGGAGATTTCAAGCAGATCCCCAGGCCCGATCAGGAATTCATCTGCCCGAGGTCCGTATGTTTTGGCTTGCTGGGCAGGAGTTGATGCCGGGGGAAGCGCTTGGGAACGGACGGCGACTGTACTCAATATCGGCACGATCGCCAGACAGATCCACGATGAAAATGAAAAGGGAATTCCGCCGATCTTCATAAAAGTACTCCTTTCACCCCTCAAAACGAAGGGATGGATCCTTACCGATCCTTGCTAGGTCGGAAGTATCGATTTCGACAGCCGCGGACCGGCCGAGAATTTCCACGGATACAACCAACCGGGATAGGCCCTTTTTCCGAACCAGAATTCCTTCGACGCCGAGCAGCGGGCCGTGTTGGACCCTGATCCGGTCACCCTGGCACGGAAACGGATGGGGCTCGAACCGCCGCGTCCCCTCAACGATCCGGCGAACGGCGGCGATTTGATCCGCAGGAATTACCCCGGGCCGGCCGCTCGTCCGCCCCACGATGCCGATTAATCCCGGGGTACTCAAGATTTGCAGTTGCCGGTCCATCCCGCCATGAATGAAAACGTACGTGGGGAACAAGGGCAACAAGAGTCGTTTGGTGCGATCCCGCCAACGGTGCGCTGCTTCGTAAATGGGAAGAAATACGCGATGGCCCTTGCTCAAAAGGGATTGGGCGACGGATTTCTCATGCTGGTGACGAGTGTATAGCGCATGCCAGTGTTCCTGATATTCGAGGGGCCGAATTTCCGTGTCATGCTCCGTAGTTTGCATAAAGCTCCGCCCTGTGACCTACAAGGGATGTGATTTGAAACCCTCTAAGTCGAATTCCGAACGAATGGGCGTTCGCCGGCGGGAAATCTTTACCGGCCTGAGGATGACCTCCGCCCCCAAAAACTGGCGACTAAGATTCCTCCCGCTCCATCTCCACATTCGCCGACAGACTAAATTCCGCGGCTTCCCGAGCGTCGGACCCGTCCTGATTGGGCCGCAAGCTCCACTGGTTCGGCTCGTCGCGGACCACCGCAAATCCATTTTCACCCGGCCCTTCGGACGGGTGGTCGACGCGAATCACTCGCCCCTGTCCACCGAGTCGAATCGGACTTTTCATCCCAGCAAAATAGAGGACCAGTTCCATCTGTACGGGAGCACCGACGGGCGGACACGTAGGAGTGCGCACAAAGGCGCTCAATACGCTCAGATCGCGTGTTATCCCTTCGCCGCGCATTCGATCGTGATCCAGGCCTTCCCAACAGAAAAATGCCCGGGCATTTAATCGATAGCGTAATTCACTTCTCATTTCCATTAGCGTACTCTACCTGTGAAGTAAACCCGCCACGTTCGATTGAAATGGCGCAAACAAATCTTCACCGTGATGCGCACAGTAACCATTCGCGGAAATTCACGCAATGAGCAAGCCGTCCTCCGCCCGGCTCCAGGGCCAATCTCCAATGGCCGGCCGAACGGTTATCATGGACATTCATAGGTGAATCCGGTCGGCGCGGGGAAGTCCGACCACCGGACATATGACAAACGGCCCCAGCCCAAAAGATACAATCGCCCCTTACTCCAAGAGTACACACGGCGAGCCACGGTAAGACGTTTGGGCCCCTGCGGCCGTTGGCACGAATTATGACAATTGTCCCGAAAAACCTTGCAAGGTACTCTTCTTTCAGATAGGCTTGCGCTTCAAATCCCTCCCAGCGGGGTTTTGAAGTGCAACAGGTACCTCAATCCGATCAAGACACGATTCGTGTCGTCATTGCGGACGCCGATTGCATGACGGCGCGCCTGATTGCCGACGGCCTCGCTCGCAGCCGTCAGGACATCGCCATCGTGGCGGTCTCGAACAGCTCTGCGGAAACCCTTCAGGAACTCGAAGCCAAGCAGCCTGACATCGTCCTAATCAATGCCCATCTCGGTGACGGACCTTTGAAGGGTTACCAGGTCCTGCAGCGACTGCAAATGACAGGCCAGAAGACAGTTGCCATCATGATGATTCCCAACTCCGACCGCGACTTGGTGGTTGACGCCTTTCGCGGCGGCGCAAGAGGGGTCTTCTGCCGCATTCAGCCCATCAAACAGCTTTCGAAGTGCATTCGAACCGTGCACAACGGACAGATCTGGGCCGACAGTCAAAACCTTCGTTTTGTTCTTGAGTTTCTTGCCCATCTCAAACCGCTCCGCGCGCTCAGATCCGGAGGCGGAATGGCCTGGCTGACCCCGCGGGAAATGGAAGTGGTGAAATTGCTGACGGAGGGGATGTCTACACGAGAAACCAGCGTCAAGCTGCAAGTGACCGAGCACACCATCCGAAATTATCTCAGCGTGATCTATGACAAGCTTGGAGTTTCCAGCCGCGTCGACCTCGTGCTGTATGCTGTCGCACAGGAAGATAAAGGATCGACGTCCCGCGATTAGATCGCGAAGGCGCGAGCTGGTCGGAAAATTCTAATACGAATTACCCGGCCCCGCTGAAGATAGAGACAGGCCGGTCATGTCGGCAAGAGGACGCGCCCCTGTCACCAGGGCCGCTCTGCAGCCATTGGGCTAAGCCTTTCCAGGACAGCCGGATCGGCCCAAGGATGGAAGACCTGCGCACCTTCATCCGTCCCCTGCTCCCCTAAAGTAAAAACAGCGATCTGACGATAATGGACGTGTATCTTGAACGATTTTTTCTTCGCGCAGCGTATCGTCCCAAGCGGATTGGAATGAATGTCTTGAAATTCCGCTGACCCTGGCGATCCTCAAAGGCGTGCTGGTGCAGAGCAATGGAAAGCGCTTTGCCATTCCACAGGTCAGCATTCAGGAACTGGTATGCCTGGATGGGGACCGCGTGCGGACGGACATCGAACAAGTTCACGGGGTTCGCGTATACCGGATGCGTGGGCGATTGCTGCCTCTGGTGTATCTCCGCAATGAGCTCAAGCTGGCTGAACTCGGAGCCGCGCACGCCGAACTCAACGACTCGGTGAATATCGTTGTGCTTCAGGCGGACGACCAATTATTCGGATTGGTCGTGGATGAGATCAAGTATGCCGAAGAAATCGTCGTCAAACCCCTGAACAAACAGTTGAGAGGAATTAAAGTATTTGCGGGCGCAACCATCATGGGAGACGGCAAGGTGGCCCTCATTCTCGATGTCGTCGGCCTGGCGCAAAACGCCAGCATACTGACGCAGGCGCGCGACCGCGCAGTGACCGAACAAAGCGCTGAAAACCTCTTGAATCAGCAGGCGGACCAGATAGAAAAACAGACCTTCCTTCTCTTCCGGGGACCCGATGACGGTCACATGGCTCTCCCGCTTGGCACGCTGGCCCGGCTGGAAGAGTTTCCAGCCTCGCAGGTGGAAAAATCGGGAACCGACTGGGTGGTGCAATACCGCGGCAGAATCTTGCCCCTGATCCGTCTCGACCATGTCTTGAAAGAACGGAGGACACGGCTCCGCCATGCGGATAAGAAAGTCGAGCCGGACCTGCTTCAGGTTCTCGTCTGTAATGACGATGGGCGGACCATGGGAATTATCGTGGAAAGAATTGTCGATATTGTGGAAGACCCCGCCACTGTGCAATCGCCCGCACCCCGCGAAGGCGTGCGCCATGCCGTTGTCATTCAAAATCGAGTCACCGAACTTCTGGACATCCAGACCATTCAACGCATTGCCGAGGAAAACCGCGCTCTGTCGGCCGAAAATGTGGAGGTCATCACCTGAGCCATGGCGAAAACCAATCAGTTCTGCACATTTTATCTTGAAAAGCTTCTGTTCGGCGTGGATTTGCAAAAAGTTCAGGAAGTAATTCGTTATCTCGAACTGACGGAAATTCCCCTCGCGCCGCATGTGATCAGCGGACTGATGAACCTGCGCGGCCAGATTGTCACGGGCATCGACCTGCGCCGCAAACTCGAGCTTCCCGATCGTTCCGCCGATTCCCTGCCGATGAATGTCGTCATTCGAAGCGCCGACGGAGCCGTGAGCCTGCTCGTCGATGAAATCGGCGACGTCGTGGAAGTCACCGACGATTCCTTCGAACGTCCTCCTGAAACCCTTCAAGGCAAAGTGCGCGAAGTAATCCTTGCAATCGCTGGCGCAAATGTCCACGCAACTCCGCGGCCTGTTCGAACAATTCAAGATCGACGATGGCGGGCGCTCCAATGGCCGTAATCTTCACCCGGCGGCCTGATGAATTTCGGCGCTGGCTGCAACGTTTTCCGATGTGACACGACAACAAACGGTTCGCCGGTCCGTGACCCACACTGGCTCCGTCACTTTTCAGGAGAAGAAAGGAATCTGGATTCCTTGAGCACTTCAGCCAAAAAAGGCATCTTTATCGTCGACGACGCAATCGTTGTCCGAAAAGCTCTCACGGACGGCCTTTCACGCGACTCCCAACTGGAAGTCCTCGGCACGGCCAGCAACGGACGGCTGGCGCTGGCGAAACTCCAGACGATTCATCCCGACGTCATTCTGCTGGATATTGAAATGCCGGAGATGAACGGCCTCGAAGCAATTCCTGAAATTCGCAAAATTCTTCCGCTGGTTCCCATCATCATGTTCAGCACTCTCACCGAACGAGGGGCCGAGGCCATGCTCGACGCTCTTACCCTGGGCGCCACCGACTACGTGACCAAACCCAGCAATATGGATATGGAAGCCACGGCCCGGAGCATCTCCCAGGAGTTGATTCCCAAAATCAAAGCGCTGTGTCGCCTGCCTTCCGTCCCGCTCTTTTCCGGGACGGAAACCGCAAAGCCAACCACGGCCACCCCCAAGCCGCAACTTCACACTCGCCCCTCTTCTTCCCGGATCAGTCGCATCGGAATTGTCGCCATCGGCGTCTCGACCGGAGGGCCGGACGCGCTGGCCCACTTACTTCCTGCGTTCCCCGCTCGGTTTCCCCTGCCCATAGTGGTGGCGCAACATATGCCTGCGATTTTCACGGCTCTGCTCGCAAAGCGTCTCGCAACGAGGTGTTCGATTCCGGTCCGGGAATGTCAGCCGGGCGATTTGCTCGAGCCTTCCTGCATCTGGATTGCTCCCGGCGACTTTCACATGATCGTGCAGGAGGACGGCGGCCGCGTTCGATTGATGACTCATCTGGGACCGCGCGAGAATTTTTGCCGGCCTTCGGTGGACGTGCTATTTCGTTCGGTCGCCGATGTTTTCGGCTCTCACGCGCTCGGCGTGATTCTGACGGGAATGGGCCAGGATGGCTTGAAAGGTTGTGAGGCGCTCAGCGCGCGGGGCGCGAACATCGTCGTGCAGGATGAGGCCACGAGCGTCGTCTGGGGCATGCCCGGTTTCGTCGCGCGCGCTGGGCTCGCCGAAAAGATTCTTCCACTCGACCGGTTGGGAGGCGAAATTATTCGCCGGGTTGCCGCCCAGTCTTTGGTGGAGCTGACGAGTTAGTTCATTCTTCAGTGGTCCGAGTAATACCCATCGCGAGCCTGCACGATGAGATCTTTTTGTTTCGTGGTGAGATGAATCTTGTGATATCCCGCCGACGTGTCCGTCTTGTCCGGCGAGTAACCAATGCTGTATTGGTTGCGCAGGTCGTCTTCAATCTTGGAGTAGATCTGGTCAATCGTTTCTTTCTTCGAAACCTCGAAAAGGTGAGCTCCGGTTTCCGTGGAAATCCGTTCCAGGACTTTCTTGCCGTCGGTGCGATCTTCCTGCGGGAATCTACGATGCCCTCCTCCACCGCCGCCCCAGGGACCGCCGCCTCCGCCGCCACCCCACGGGCCGCCCCGGCCTGGACCGCCGAATCCTCCCCACCCGCGGCTTTCCTGTTCCTGATCGGCAAACAGGATCGAATACACAAGAGTGTCGGCGCGTTGAACGGACGTGATCGCAGTCTCCAGCGACTCCTTGCTCCCATGATCCACGCCGTCAGAGAGAACGATCAGCGCTTTGCGACCCATCTGTTTGCTCATCATTTCATTGGACGCCAGATAGACGGCGTCGTAGAGCAATGTCCCCGCGCCTCCGCGGCCGCCTCTCTGCCCTCGTCCGCCGCCGGAGGAAGAGCCCGCGTCGCGATTGGGCGATTCCAGCAAATTAAGCGCCGACTCGAGTTTTTTCCGTGAGGGCGTGAGGTCTTGCAGAAGTTCGACCTCCTTGTCGAAGTGAATCACGAAGGCTTTGTCTTGGTCTTCCCGGAGAACGTGGTCGAGGAAACTGTAACTGGCGCTGCGCTCCGCTCCCAGAACACGCACCTGGCTCAGACTCGTATCGACAAGCAGGCCAAGCGTCAACGGAAGATTTGCCTCTTGCGTGAAATAGGCGATGGTTTGCGGCCGCCCATCTTCCTCCAGAATAAAATCGTCCTTCGTCAAATTCTTGACGATTTCGCCTTTCTTGTTTCTGACCGCGGCGAGAACGTTCACAACCTTGACGTCGACGGATATGCCTGGATTCTGTTGCGCCTGCGCCGAATTTCCCGCCAGGAGCAAAACTGTCAGAGAAATTGGCAGGCAGATTATTGACACAATGCCGGGAATCAGTGCTCGTGTGTTCAGCCTCATAGAATCACGGATGCCTTCTCACGCCCTCGTCGAATTGGTAACGCCGGGAT
>Ga0265316_10001145_pt1 | contig 28776 bp, 23 predicted proteins | sample 4522metaG_FD_202092 | JGI IMG/M metagenome (GOLD analysis project Ga0265316, IMG submission 202092) | Rhizosphere microbial communities from Carex aquatilis grown in University of Washington, Seatle, WA, United States - 4-5-22 metaG | ecosystem: Host-associated > Plants > Roots > Rhizosphere >...
TTATTTCTTTGCTTGCAATTTTGCCAGCCTTGATTGATAATTTTATTAACAATAACATGTTATTATACAACATATTAAAACCTTTTTAAGGGACGACTATTTAATAAATGAAATAATTCATAAAGTTCCTTTTGGCCATTCATGCGGGTCAAATTTTATTTGCATCATATCTGGAATTGTATTAAAAGAAAAATTACACTAAATCATATCTTTGTGCATTTTTAATCCCTTTTACTTTTAGTAATTTATGTATCAGCATTTCCAAATGACTGACATCTTTAACGAACAATTTAATAGTACCGTCAAATTGATTCTCGTTATTATCAATATTTATTGAACGTAGGTTTACTCTATTATCTTTTACAATAATATCAGAAATTTTGCTTAAAATTCCTATTTCATTGTCTCCTGTAAGTCTAATCGTAGCTTGAAAACTAGTGTGACCTATAGTTCCTGACCAACTAGCTTTTAATACCCGATATTCAAAACGCTTTAGTAATTGGGCAGCATTAGGACAATTGAACCTATGAATTTTAATGCCTTCATTGATAGTTACAAAACCAAAAATATCATCTCCTGGAATAGGATTACAGCACCTAGCTAGCTTATATTCAATATTGTTTAAAATTTTTTCGTCTATTATTAATATATCTTCTGATTTTTCAGCGATCGCAGGAATTATTTTCTCAAGTGGTACCTCACCTATTTTTTCCGCGGATTTTATTTCTTTCTTTTCAGTAGAAGCTAAAAAACTTTTAATTTCCAACATATTTATTTTCTCGCTGGCAAGCATAGAATAAAAATCTGTCGAATTTTTCAATTTGAAATGTTTGATTATTTTTGAGACAAGTAAATCATCCACTGGGATTTTCCAATTGCGCATGCGTCTTTTAAAGGTTTCCTTACCATTTTCAGCTTCTATGAGTTTTTCATCTTGTAAGGCAATTTTTATTTTGGATTTAGCTTTTCCTGTAATAACATAGTCCAGCCAATCGGATTTTGGTGATTGATTTTTTGAAGTTAATATCTCGACCTTATCTCCATTATTCAAAACATGTCTGATAGGCACATTCTTGCTGTTTACCCGTGCTCCTGTACATTTATTTCCAATATCACTATGAATATCATATGCAAAATCCAAAACAGTAGATCCATTCGGTAATTTCCTTAAGTCCCCTTTGGGAGTAAAAACAAATATTTCATTTAATTTTAGATCAAGTCCATCTTTATCATTTAATTTATTACTGGTTGTATCCGGAAGTTCAATAACTTCTCTCATATTATTCAACCAGTGATCAAAACTATCTGAACTCTTAGCACTTTTATATTTCCAATGAGCAGCAAGTCCTTTTTCAGCAATTTCGTCCATACGATTAGAGCGAATCTGCACTTCAACCCATTTATTGCCAGGGACAAGAATGGTAGTGTGCAAAGATTCGTAACCATTCGATTTTGGAATTGATATCCAATCCCGCATTCTTTCCGGATTTGGTTGGTATAAACTTGTTACAATTGAAAATGCCCGCCAGCAATCAGGTTTTTCGTTTTCAGAGCTACTGTTTAGGATAATTCGAATTGCAAATAAGTCATAAACTTCTTCTAATTCTACATTTTTTTTCTGCATTTTATTCCAAATAGAATATACAGATTTCATCCTATTTTTAATTACATAACTTAAACTGTGCGAATCTAAGCCGGATTTGATAGGAGATATTATTTCCCTTATAAATTTATTCCTTTTTGCAGCTGTATCCTGAAGTTGTTTTGTAATAAAATCATAAACTACTCTGTTCGTAAATTTCATTGCTAAATCTTCGAGTTCACTTTTGATTTGATACAATCCGAATCTATGCGCTATAGGAGCATAAAGATTAAAAGTTTCAATGGCTACCTTTTCCTGAATTTCACGTTCTTCAAAATCCAAACTGCGCATCACAAATAATCTTTCAGCAAGTTTTACCAATATGACACGAATATCAGAAGTAAGAGATAGCAGAAGTTTTCGAAAATTTTCAGCTTGAGTTATTTGGTTATTTGTATCAATTTTAGATAGTTTGATTAGTTCTTCTGACAATAAAAGTACTTGATCTCCAAATAAATCTTTGACTTTGGACTTGTCAATACTTTCAATTTCAAGTGAATTATAAACTAAGGCACAAATTATTGAATCTGTTCCCAACCCAATATCATCAGAGACTATTTGTGCTATTTGAAGTGCTTGAATAATCCGGGGTTCGTATAATTGCTGATTTTGCAATAAACAGGCGCTATTAACTGTTGTAAAAGCCTGGCGTAGTTTTGCCAAATCGATTGAATTTATAGACTCTCTGCAATTTTGTAACAGTTTTCTGTATTCCTTTACTACTTGATAAGATATAAAAACCTTTTCTTTTAGCATTTTCGTTTATGAGCATTAAGAAATTAATCAAAACAAGAATAATTTAGTAAAGGTATACACTCAAAATATTTTTTTTTCAGTTACATTAAAAAAAATCCCGGATCGTCTATCCAGGATTTTTATATTAAAATTTGTTTGATTTATCTGAAACCAATTCCTATTCCAACAGTTGCGATTGAATAGTTTGCATATGTATAATCAGCATTTATAGCAAATAAGCCTAATTTAAGCTTGAACCCAATATTTAAACGTGGCTTTGTACCACCTTTGAGCGTTATGGTATTGGGGTCAGTTTTTACTTCCTTCGACGACACTTCAACTCTGTTCAGAGAAACATTATATTGTGGCATTATATAATTACCCATCATCTTGAAATCGGTTGAAGTTGAGCTGATACCAATTCCTCCATATAATGTAATAAATGGGAAATCCAATGAAATCAGTGCATTTGCAGTGAAACTCTTTACCATAAAATCTAATTGCTGGGTTGCAAAGTTCATATTTTTAGCAGAATCAGTAAAGTGAATTGAAGTATCTAGTTGGAAAATTACATTATTAGGTTTCAAACTCAAATCACTTACAAAATGAAGCCTACTATAACCCGCCATTACAGAAATGTTTAGAAAAGGAATATCGTCAATTGCCGGAATCCATTGTTTAATACTATGTTTTAATCCAATTCCCCACATCCCTATTTTTGTGCCACCATCCGTACCAATACTAACAGTCGGCATAAAGCGTCCAATAATTTCGGTGCCTTTTATTAATCCTAAACCGACCTGTATCATAGGAACAGGAACAAATCCTAAGTCTATTCCACCTGGTGTATTATAGGAAATAATTCGATGATTAGACGCATCGGTATATGTAATTGCTGGACCTGAACCTGTTTTTCCAGCCATTGTTTGAGCTATTGAAGGTGATGAAACATTTGCATTTGAAGAAAGACCCAAAGCTTTTACATCAAACGTTTTGTCTGCTGTTGGTATTACGGCAACATTAAATGTGAGGGTAACGTCAAAACCCAATAAACTATGAACTTTTGCTGTATTATACCATCCAGCATTTAAACTATAACCAAACGCATTTGAAAATGGTTTAATGTATGCACCTAATATTTTACCTGCATCATTTGCACCTCCTGTCAAAAATTTCCCAACATCACTTATTTGAGCAATAATCGGGTTGATGCTTAAAACTAGAAATGCTATTAAAACATATATCATTTTCGTTTTTATAATCCTTTTCATATCTAACCAGGTTTAGTTCAACATAATTTTTTAAATATACGATTTTTATAAATTAATCTCATATTTAAGTATTTTGTTACTGTTCTTTTTTATTTTTTTTTGAATTTAAGTATTTAGTTAAGATATTGTTTATTAGCGGATAATAAAAATTTTGAAAAAATACGTTTCTATCGTCTGAACGAAATATATCTAATAATTTTTGACTATACTCCAATCTGGAATAATACATGTTTACTGAATTATTTGCAAAATCTCCGGCAAAATAGAACATATTTTTCTTATACCGCTGGTATGAGACTATAGCGGGAAAACTTGAAGGTATCCCATTAGCATGTAATATGGAATCTCCATTTACAGTTAAATTCAAAGAATAATTAGCCATTATATCATTTGTGTCAGCTGCATTGATCACTTCAAACCAATTTAAGAAAACAGTATTTTCAGGTATATGATATTTATCTTGCAATGTGTAATTTGAGTTAATATAAGGTTCTTCAGAAATTAATTGTACTCCTTTTTGAAGAACAATAACTTTAAAATTGTTGGTCAGTACGATCCCAGATCCTTTAAAAGGCCATTCTCTATTATGTTGAATAAAATATTTGTTTATTATCGAACGAGGCAAATCTTGATTATTTGATGAATCAAGATTATTAATATACTTGCCATACCAGCCGGTTAAATGTATGCCTAATAATTTTTCTGTCTTATCCCTGATTAAATCAGATGTAGGTGCATTTAGGGTATTGTATTCTAGCATTATTAGCTTGTTCTTATCATTCATGGCTTTGAGAAATAAAAAATCATTTTGATTTAATCCACCATCAATAAATGAATTTTCTTTAACAGACCGAAATCCATTATACCATTCACTAAAATAAACTCCATAAGTATCTGCATAATACAAAGCATCGTATGCATCAGAAATACTGTCAATTTGTTCCAAGGAAATTCGTTTTATTTCATATTGATGGTTTTCCAGTGGGTAAATAGGGAAAAAACCAAAATAATCTTGGTTGTAATTGTAAGAATTTCCGTTGCTTTTTGTAATACGACAGTTATTTAAAATCCAAAAAAGAGATTTATGGTTGCTGAATGTAAAATCCCGTACTGTTTTATCTAGAATATATATATTGATTTCTATTTTCGATTTGCTATACCAAAAAATAAAACTAACCAGAATTGGAATTACTGAAATAAAAAAAATAGTTAATAAAATACGTTTTAAAATTTTCAATTTAATTGTGAATTAAAATGTTTTATTCTAAACGCAACAAACTAAATAGATTTTGTTCTAATTCTATTTTCAATTAACTAATTTCAAATAGCATAAAAATTTTATCAAAATTGAAACAATTATAGATAATATAATACAATCAAAATTATAGAAAACAAAATTCTCTATATCAAGTTAATGTACCAAAATTTCGAGAAGTAATAAATGCCTTCATATCCTCCAAAAATTTCATTTCACCGAAATTAATTTTATTATTTTTTTTGAAGTTTATAGCTTGGATAAAATTGTTTCTAAATTGAGCTAACAACCCAATTTAAAATTTAAATTTTTGAATTAATACAATAGCCAATCGGACTAGTTTATAAACTTAAAAAGTTCAAAATGAAATATACAAATAATAATATTATTATGGGCAAAAATTCATCTAAATATTTTGTTAAAAACGTGAATCTCACATTGAGTTATCACAGGAAATATTTTGGATTTAAACTGATTGATGTACTCAAGAAAAAAACGCAAATGAATATAGAAAGTTTCCCTCTAGTTTTAGGTATGAGTTAAAATTTTAGCTACAAAGCTTAAGGATTTGATAGGGCAACAGGTAATATTTGGCCATTAAATAAATTGTGTCCAGTTAGGGCAAAATCAACTATGAATTTTGCAATTTCATCTGCCTCAATAGGTGCTTTATAACCGGGAAAAGCCATTGCAAGCATTGGAGTGGCAACTGCACCTAATGCCAGGCAGTTTACAGCAACATTATATTCCTTTAGTTCAACTGAAAGGCTTTCAGTAAGATTAGCTAAAGCTGCCTTACTCGAACTATACCAAGAGAGTCCCGGATATTTTGAACTTCCCTGGAAACCACCCATGCTGCCAATATTAACAATATGGGATTTGCTTTTCTTACCCATCAATGGCAATAACAATCTGATCAATTCAGCAGGAGCAAATAAATTAATTCCAAAAAGAAATTCTATTTCATCTTTTGAAAATGAACTAAATGGCTTATTGATGAGTTTTCCTGCATTATTTATTAAAATATCAACAAATTCGAAGTTGTCTCTTATTTGAGTCATTAATTTTTCAGGATTATTAAATATTTCATTTAAATCATAAGCAATTCCTTTAAATGATTTATTCGTAGCTTTTTTTTCAAGTTCCAATAATGGTTCAGGTGTCCCAGCAATGCCAATTATACTATGTAAGCCACTTTGAGAGAGTAGAAGTGCTATTTCACGTCCTATACCTTTACTGCTTCCGGTAACAATTATATTCATTTTATAATTTTTTATAAAAGTTGAATAAGCTAATTTCGATTAATTTTACGAAAAAAGATAATTATGCTGAAAAAAATAATACTACTATTCATAATAGCATTTTTATTTACAAATTGCATAAAGCTATATGGACAAGAAATAAAAAATGACTCAAAATCATTAACTAAACAGGAAAACAATACACGAAAAATAGTTTATGGTTTTAATTTAGGCAATTTGGAATTTTTAGGAAACACAACATTTATTGACATTTCTCCCTATATAGGATATTATATTTATCCTCGGTTACTTATAGGTTTTGCGCCAGCGTATGTATATTACAGGGAATCAAATGGTAATGCTCATAATTCCTCAAATATTTACAGCTTAAGAGTCTCATCGATGTATAAGATTCTGGAGAATATAGGTAAAAATTTGGCGTTTAAATCTAACCTGGGAATTTTTGTACAAGCAGAATATGAAGCTCTTAACTTAGATCGTGACTTTTCAAACAACAACTCTAGTATTAGAGTAAACAGATATTGGTTGAACGGCATTTTATTTGGTGGTGGCTTATGCCAACCCATAGGAAAAAAATCATTTTTTAATTTGGGTGTACTATATAATTTTCTTTCTGACAAAAGATCACCTTATGACAATCCTTTAATTCGCTTCGGTTTTTATTTCTAAAATTAAATAATCATTTAAACATTTTTGAATCATATTTAGTGTTGCCTTATAAATCATTTTATTTAACAGATGTTTCTGTTAAGATCATTTTTTTAATGTGTAACAAAAAATAGCAATAATTTGTCATAAAAAGAACTTTTTAGTTTTACTTTGCCGCGAAAAAGAATTATCATTTAAATAATATAAAAATGAATATTGAAAATAATAAAGTTGTGTCTGTCATATATGAACTCAGACTTGCAAATAATGATGGGGAAATAGTTGAAAAAGTAACAGATCAAAGACCTCTGAATTTTATACCAGGAAATGGCAATTTATTACCCAAATTTGAATCTAATTTGGAAGGTTTAAAAGTTGGTGAATCTTTCGATTTTATCATTAATAGTCAGGAAGCCTACGGACAAGTATTAAAGGAGGCAATTATAGATATACCTAAATCGGTATTTGCATCTGATGATAAAATTGATGAAAGCCTTTTTAATATTGGCAATATTGTACCAATGATGGATAAAGAAGGGAACCACTTTAACGGTAAGGTTGTAGAATTAGTTGATAACATGGTAAAAATGGATTTTAATCATCCCCTGGCTGGAGAAGACCTGCATTTCAAGGGACAAATCATAGGTATGAGAGAAGCTACTCAGGAAGAACTTACTCATGGGCATGTTCATGGATCGTCCAATTGTGATAGTTGTGATTCAGATTGTAATAATGAATGCAAATAAATTACTGGTTTGTTTTGATAGGTCTAACAATCATTATTCCAATTAATTGGAAACTGAACAAAACAATAATTAATTTTCTATTTTACTTGTTTCTAATAAGTGCTTTTTTTACTCTAAGAGACAATTCATCGGGACTAAATGGTTTTGTAATATAGTCATCAGCACCTAATTCAAAAGCTGAAAGAACAGTTTCTTCCAATCCGACGCGAGTAACCATAATTATTGGAATATTTAATTTCATTTTGTTCCTGACAAATTTGATTAAATCAAGTCCACTAAAATTAGGCATGTGCAAATCTGTGAGAAGAATATCAATTTTGTGATTTTCAAATACTTCAGATGCCTGTTTACCATCTGGAGCAGATATTACTTCATAACCATCTATTTTCATTCTGTGTTCTAACGCTTTGCGCGTCATACTGTCATCTTCAACGATAAGTACTTTCATAATGTCTTTAGTTTTAAATATTGAAATCGGACTTTATTTCTAAAATAATTTCTTTACAAAATGTTTTTACTTTCAAAAGTAATGGATTTATTAATTCAAGATTTGTTTGAGCATGAGAATAAGTCTCAAGGTTTCTTAAGTCTTTTGAAATATTTTCTGCACCAACAAAATCAAATGTTGGTATGAACTTATGAAGAGTTTTGTACATTTGAACCCAATCTGAAGCATCAAAGCAGGCATCTATTTCCTCGAGTACGATTGGTGTATTAGTAACAAAATCATTTAACATATCCATTATAAAAACACTATCGCCTTCTGATATTTCTTCAAGATATTTCAGATCATAAAGTTTCCCCATATTGTATGTAATTGCTCTTTAGCTTTATTAAAACAGTGTAATCCTGACTTTTTCAAAATTCAATATATTTTCTATTTTTATAAATTATTAAAAAAGTAATAATTTCTTAACCAAAAGTTTTTTGTTTAAATACAAATTTATTCTATTATAAAAATTAATTTGCAAAGCATAGATTTTTTTTCATTTATTCACATTTTCAAAATGTAAAGCTATTTTCTAATTTTTATGCCAAATTATAAAATTTACTAATATTATTTAAACCTGAAGCTAAGTAAATTAATTTACTATCAAATAAATGAGTACAAGTCAACCTCTGGCAGACAGAATGCGTCCTAAATTATTATCAGAATTTATTGGTCAGGAACATTTAATTGGAAAAAAGGGATCGATTAAAAAAAGTCTGGATTCGGGTACTTTACCTTCAATGATTTTTTGGGGACCACCTGGCGTTGGAAAAACAACGTTAGCAAATTTATTGGCCAGTCAACTGGAAAGACCGTTTTACATGCTTAGTGCAATTAATTCAGGAGTAAAAGATATTCGCGAAACAATTGAAAAAGCCAAAAGTCAACAATTTTTCGGAAAAGGAGGCCCATTGTTATTTATTGATGAAATACATCGTTTTAGCAAGTCGCAGCAAGATAGTTTGTTAGGTGCTGTTGAAAAAGGAATAATTACTCTTATTGGAGCTACTACAGAAAATCCATCATTTGAAGTTATCTCACCTCTGCTATCACGCTGCCAGGTATATATAATGAATTCATTGAATGATGAGCAACTAACAAATATTATGAATCGTGCTCTAGTAAATGATGCCTACTTAAAAAAAATAAAGATACAAATTATTGAATCTGAGGCATTATTAAGAATTGCAGGAGGCGATGCACGAAAATTACTTAATGCATTAGAAATCATGGTTAATTCTCAGATAAATAATGATCAGGATACAAATCCGATTGTTATAGACAATCGAACTACCATAGATATAATTCAGAAAAATATTGCACTATACGATAAAAGCGGTGAACAGCATTATGATATTATTTCAGCTTTTATTAAATCAATCAGGGGAAGCGATCCAAATGCAGCAATTTATTATCTGGCAAGGATGTTAAACGGAGGTGAAGATATTGAATTCATTGCCAGGCGTATGGTTATTTTAGCAGCAGAAGATATCGGTCTGGCAAATCCAAATGCTTTATTACTTGCCAATAGTTGCTTTCAGGCAATTCATATAATTGGTATGCCAGAAGCACGGATAATTTTATCTGAAACCGTAATTTATCTAGCTACATCACTAAAAAGTAATTCGGCTTACCTGGCAATTGACGAAGCACTTGAATTCTCAAGGTTTTCAGGTGATTTACCTATACCTCTTCATCTAAGGAATGCGCCTACAAAACTAATGAAGGATTTGGGATATGGTTCAGATTACAAATATGCCCATAGTTTTGAAAAAAATTTTATTAATTTGGAATTTTTACCTGAAAAAATTTCAGGTAAAAAATTTTATGAACCAGGTAATAATTTAAAAGAGAAAGAATTGAGAGCAAAACTTCTCGAATTATGGAAAAGCAAATATGGTTATTAGGATTTGGCAGGTACTATTGTTTATTTTTTTGAATTAGTTAAATTTAAACTTTTGAAATAGAAAAATTTATTTTTCTATCATTTTAATCAATTAATTGCATTTAAATAAAAATATAATATTGTTTAACAAAATATCTAACAATGAAGAACTCAGTTCTTACAAAAATTGAAAATCTGCGTAATCTGAATAGTGGCAATTTTTTTGTTATGGCAGGTCCTTGTGTGGTTGAAAATGAAAAAATTGCATTTGAAACGGCTGAAAAAATACTGGAAATAACTGAAAAACTCAAAATCCCGTTTATTTATAAATCCTCCTATAGGAAAGCCAACAGACAAAAGATAGATTCTTTTACCGGTATTGGTGATGAAAAAGCCCTCAGAATATTAAGGACTGTTGCTGAAATGTATGAAATTCCTGTAGTAACAGATATTCATAATCAGGAAGAAGCTTGTTTAACCGCACAATACGTCGATATCCTTCAAATTCCGGCATTCCTGTGCCGGCAAACAGAACTACTCATAGCTGCAGCCAGAACCGGTAGAGTAATTAATATCAAGAAAGGACAATTCGTTTCTCCGGAATCAATGCAATTTGCAGCTCAAAAAGTTGTGGATTCAGGCAATGATAATGTGATGCTTACTGAAAGAGGTACTATGTTTGGATACCAGGACCTGATTGTAGATTATCGTGGTATTATTGAAATGCAAAAAACAGGTTTCCCCGTAATTTTAGATATAACGCATTCATTGCAAGTGCCCAATCAATCATCAGGTGTTTCAGGTGGCAGGCCGGAAATGATTGAAACAATTGCCCGTGCCGGAGTAGCAGTGGGAGTTGATGGAATTTTTGTTGAAACCCATCCCAATCCAGCTGATGCCAAATCCGATAGCTCCAATATGCTTAAACTGGATTTATTTGAGGAACTGATGACAAGATTAGTTCAATTAAGGCAAGCAATATTAAAATTTGATTAAAAAAATGACAAGTTTTATCGAATTGGCAAAAAGAAGATTTTCTTCTCGCAAATATCTTCAAAAGCCTGTTGAAGATGAAAAATTGCTGCAAGTATTGGAAGCAGCACGAATTGCGCCATCAGCAGCTAACAAACAGCCCTGGATTTTTTATGTCATTAAAAGCGAAGACAAAAAAAATCTTATTTCGGAGGCATACCATCACGATTGGCTGAAATCAGCTCCGGTAATAATTGTGGCTTGTGCTGACCATGATAATGCCTGGATACGTTCAGATAATAAAGATCATTGTGATATAGATTTGGCAATTGCCGTTGATCACATGACATTGCAGGCTACTGAACTAGGACTAGGTACCTGCTGGATATGCAATTTTGATCCAAAAAAATGCAGGGAAATTCTTAAGATTAGTAAACATATCGAACCAATTGCAATTCTGCCCCTCGCCTATCCCGCGGATTCTGCTGATGCCAACAGGCACAATCAGGCCCGCAAGAAATTAGATGAAATTGTCAAATGGGAATTTTAGAATTAAAAAATATGAACAATATTAAATTTGTTCCTGTAAAGGACAGCGATTTTCCAACGATAAAAGAGATTTATGATTATTATATATTAAATTCGACTGCCACTTTTCATACAAAACCTGTTTCTATTAAGGAACTAAAAGAATATATTTTTGTTGATCACCAGCTTTATAAATCATATCTTGTTTATTGCAATATTGAGATTGCAGGCTACTCTTATTTTTCTTATTTCAAGAAGCGCCAGGCATATAACAGGACCGCAGAAGTGACCCTTTATCTTAAACCAGAGTTTTGTCGTAAAGGTTTGGGCATTGAAATTTTAAATTATATTGAAGATACTGCAAAACAAACAAATATAAAAAATTTAATAGCGGTAATAACTGATTCAAATACTGGTAGTATCAGATTATTCGAAAAAGCAGGATATAAAAAATGTGCACATTATATTAAGGTTGGTGAAAAGTTTGGAAAAATCCTTGATGTTGTAGGATATCAAAAAATCATTTAAAAAAAATTAATTACGGACGGAAAAACTTATCAGGAAATGAAATAAAATTTCATTTTAAAATAAAAATATTAATTATAACTGAAAATCAACAATTACAATTAATATAATTCTTTAGTAAATTTAAAATAAGTGTAATTATTACAATTAAAAAAACTAATCACAAAGCAGATATAGGGCATAACAATATTATTTATAAATATAATGGAATGAATATAAAATTATATAAAACAGACTATATTGAAATCATAAAAGGTTTTATTATTGGACTTTTTGTTGTAATTGGTACATTTCCAGAAAATGATTGGTCATTTTCAATAGGGGTTGACTCTCCTTTATCTTGGGTTTTTAACTACTTTTTTAAACATGGATTAAGTATGGGAAAACACATCATTTTTCCACATGGTCCATTAGCTTTTTTTATGTACCCTTTGCAAGAGAATATTTTAATAGCAACACTGATTATTTCAATACTGAAAATTTTATTAGTATTTAATATACTATGGATGGTTGAACAAGCAGGAATAACTAAATGGTTTTTTGCATTCATATTTGCTTATTTTGTTTCAACAATTTCGGGTTTTAATCACTTAATACTAGCAAATCTGATTTTATTTTATGTTAACTTTTTTAATCACGAGAATTGGATATTTAAATTTGCGGCATTTATTTTAACAGCATTCGCATTTTACATTAAGTCTTATGTTGCGATAATGTCAGGCACAATTTGCTTCTCTTTCCTTACTTATTATTTTTTTGATAACAAAAACTACAAAAAACTTTTATTTGATGTGCTGACAATTATAGGATTATTGTTGGTTATATGGTTTTTAATGTATGAGACATTCGCTGGTTTTATTACATATATAGTAGGTATGTTTCATTTAGCAGAAGAGAACTCCTCTGCTGCATCTTATTATCCATATAATAATTGGTGGATTCTATCACTTTTTTTGTTAATTATTTTCTCTTTACCTTTTATAAATAAAACAAAAAAGTCTCTTTTTTATGGAACCATTATTACATTAAGTCTATTTGCAGCTTGGAAACATGGTATGGCGAGAGAAGATATATATCATGTGAGAGGATTTTTAATATTCGTTATAATCTCGCTATTTATTTTTGTTTTTTTTCAAAAACAAAAATCATTCAGAAATTTAACAATTTCTATTCTTGCGATTTTTTTGTTATCACTCAATATGAACCATTCAGTAAATTATTTCCCAGCAAAATATGAATTATTTAAAATTAATAATTTCATTGAATTCACAACCAATTTTTCAAGGTTAAAAGCTAAATCAGATAAGGAAATATACAATAATATATTAGGAAATAGGTTGCCACAAAATATTTTAGATTCTATCAAATCCAAAACAGTTGATATATACCCTTGGGATTATTCAATTATAGCTGCAAATGACTTGAATTGGCAACCTAGAGTGGTAATACAGAGTTATGCATCCTATACTTCATGGTTAGATAATAAAAATGCAGCACATTTTGACTCTAAAAATGCACCATTTTTTCTTATTTGGGAATTGGATAAAATAACAAAAGATGTTAATGGAAGTGATTTTAATAGTATTGATAATAGATATTTACTTAATGATGAACCACAAACAATGGTGCAAATTCTTAATCATTACGAGCCATTTTATAGTGATAAGAAGTTCATGGTTTTTAAAAAGAGAAGTACCTCTATGAAATCAAATAGTTCAATAATTGCTTGTAATTATACTCAATGGGGTAAATGGAATTCTGTGCCAAATAGTTCAAGCGGATTACTAAGATTGAAATTGACATTTGATAAAAGCATATTGCAAAGTGTAAAAAGCTTTTTTTATAAAGATGAGCAAGTTTGGATATATCTAATGTTATCGAATGAAATAATACACAAATACAGAATAATTCCAAAAAATGCAAAGGATGGAATTTGGATATATCCATATATTTTTAATACTACAAATAAGCATGCAGATCCATCTGTTCGTAAAATAATGTTTATTTGTTCCAATAGAAAAATTATGAAAGATAACCTTTCAATTACTTGGGAAAAAATAAATTTTAACAATGAACCTGATTATGTTTTGAATTTTTTTGGTAAATCTAAAAAATTGCCCAATAGCATTAATATTAACCTAAAAAATACTTTAGAAACAGTTAAATTTAACTACTTGAATAAATTTTCTGAAAATCAAATTATAAATTATAATTACCATTTGAGCACGAAATCATTAAAAGTAGAAGCAAATTCCTTTTCGTCTTCATTTTCGATTCCCTTGGACAGCTTGTCTTTTTGCAATTTAAGCATAGTTATAGATTGTTGGATTAAGTCAAAAAATTACGATTATTCTAACAATGTATCACTTGTATTATCAATAGATGATAATTCTAGAAATATTTGGTGGAAAGGGATACCTATTGACGATCAATTAATAGATAATAAACAATGGAATAATATTTCTAGTTTTATCGATTATGTTCATGAAAAAAGAGGCTGTATATTAAAAGCTTATATTTGGAATTCAAGTAATAAAGATGTCTATATAGATGATTTTAGAGTAATAATATCAAATAACTATAAGCACTTTTTATAAATAAGTATTCTGCTTGGATCGAATTAGTCAAATAAGAAAACAAATAGTTTAGTTTATTATCCCGATAACTTGATTTATTTGGCCTCTTGCAGTTGATACTAGCTTTAAGTATTATATTAAGTACAAAAAGACTATACCTCTCATTAATATAAATGATTAGGGTAAAATACAAAGATTAATAAAGAAAGAAAGCGCCAAAATATTTTTTCTGGCGCTTTCTATTTTTCAGCGGGTCTGTAAGCCGGGTTCTGTTTCCTTTAAAAACAGGATTTCTATCATTTATCTTGTTCAACCGTCACCGGTTGAATCTAGCGGCCTACCCCCCGACATTGGACGAGCAATCCTTAATTGCCGGTATACGTGGCCTTACAACCCATGAGATGTACGGCTTCTGATGTTGCCATCGGAACCGGTGAGCTCTTACCTCGCCTTTTCACCCTTGTTCACCGAAGCTTTAGCAAAGGCGAACCTTTACTAATTTCGACAGACGGTTTTTTTCTGTTACACTACTATACCTTTTCAGATATCTTCCCGTTAGGAAGCATGGTGCTCTGTGTTGCCCGGACTTTCCTCCCTCCACTTTTAAATGGACAGCGATAGAACGACCCGCATTTATTAGGCCCCTAAATCCCCAAAGAGGATTTAAAGACTATTTTTAGTGCGTATTTTTAAACATTAACACAACCTTTAAATATTTCTTTATTTCTTAATTATTACCATAGTTGCGCCGTAGCCATATTCAGCAAACGATGCATCCTGATATTGCAAATCAGGATATTTCGTATCAAGCGCTTTGCGCAATTCATAGCGCAGTTTGCCATTACCCACCCCATGAATAAAAATAATCTTCCTGGTTTTTCCTTTTAAAGTTCCTTCTAATGCAGTTTCAAATCTTGCCATTTGAATATTCAAAATTTCCCCATTTGACAATTTAGCTTCATTGTCAACGATTTCTTCAATATGCAAATCTACTTCCTCTGTACCTTCAATTATTGCTGCAGACTTATTATCTGGTTTTATAGTTGATATTTCCTCAGTTTTTAACTTCTTCCCTTGCACTTCATATGTATTTTTCAAGCTTTTATCAAGTAAATCTATTATATATGCAGATTCATCGAAATAATCATTTTTTTTGAAATTTGATGGTAATGATAGATTGATTGTATTTAAGTTTAATCTAAAATGAAGTGGCAATTGTTGTTTATAATCAGAGTCAGAGTAAAATAAAATATCAATGATTATGGCCTGATATGACAATATTTGTTTTGATGAATATGTACCAATATTGACTACTGTGTCAGGCTCAAGATCACCCTTTTCAAGAAGTTTAAGTTTGTTTTCGAGTTCAAATGAAATTACATAGTAAAAATAATAATCGCCATCATTAAGCAAACAAATTTTAAACAGCTTTTCTTCATGTATTGTGCTTTTTAGTTCTGTTATAATTGCAAATTTTGGTTGAGCTATTCCTTTAAATTGACCAATTATTTTTTCAGAATTCTGTTTCCGGGATTTCTCAGGATTGATTTTATCAACAACTCGTGAAATTTCTTCATTTTTTACTTGTTTATTTTCAATGGGTACTTCAGTTCTAATCAATTGATCTACATTCACTGGTATTTCAAACCCTTCATCAATTAATACAATTACATTTCTATTATCAATTAGCCTGGTAACTATTCCTCCACCTGACTCATTTAAAAATTTAACTTTGTCTCCTTTTCTAATTTCCATTATATTAAATTATAAGGGATGCAAAAATAACTATTTTTGCGCCATTTAATTTAGATTCTATGCAATACATTTCGATAAATGATTATGATTACAATTTGCCCGATGAAAAAATTGCAAAATATCCCCTGTTTAGAAGAGACGAATCCAAGCTTCTGGTTTATAAAAACGAATCAATAACCGATGATATATTTTCCAATCTGGATCAACATTTGCCTCAAAAGAGTCTATTGGTATACAATGATACCAGGGTGATACAGGCACGGTTGCTTCTTCAAAAAAAATCAGGTTCACAAATTGAAATATTTTGTCTTGAACCTTACCAGCAAGATGATTATTACTCTGCTTTTCAACAAAAAGGAAGTTGCTATTGGAAATGTTTAATCGGAAATGCAAAAAAGTGGAAAGAAGAATATCTTAAAAATGAAATACAGATTGGCAATAACAAAGTCGTCATAGAAGCTATAAAAAAGGAAATTAATAAAGAATTTAGCATTATTCAATTTAAATGGCAACCTGCAAATTATTGTTTTGGAGAATTACTTGAACACATTGGTCATATGCCAATTCCACCATACTTGCACCGTCAAAGCGAGGAAATAGATCGAACCAGGTATCAAACCATTTATTCTTCCCAGAAAGGTTCTGTTGCTGCGCCAACAGCAGGTTTGCATTTCACGCCTATGATATTTGAAAAACTGGAAAATAAGGACATTTTGTGCCGTAATCTTACGCTTCACGTGGGGGCAGGAACATTTTTACCGGTTAAAGAAACTAACGCAGCACTTCATAAAATGCATGCAGAACCTTTTTTAATCAGAAAGGAACTCATAAATAATATATTAGACTTTTCTGGGAATATTACATCTACCGGTACTACATCATTAAGAGCGTTAGAAAGTATTTACTGGATGGGTGTCAAACTAACTGAAAGAATTCCCGATCCATTTTTTTTAGACCAATGGGATGCATATACATTACCAAGTCATCATACTGCTGAGTTAGTATTAAAAGTTCTTTTGGAACATTGTGACAAAGTTAATGCTAAAGAAATCGTTGCAAGAACCAAACTGATGATTGTTCCGGGTTATAATTTTAAGATAGCCAAACGGTTAATTACAAATTTTCATCAACCCAAAAGCACACTTTTAATGCTTGTAGCAGCTTTTGCAGGAAATGAAAACTGGAAAAAAATTTATAACCACGGGCTGAAAAATGATTATAGATTTTTAAGTTATGGGGATAGTTCATTAATAACAAAACGAGACTAAATTCGTCAATTAATAAATGAAATAGTAACAGGCAGCTTATTAATTTTTAAAGTGTTATAGTAATTTATGGTAGACGCGAAACCTTTTAATTTCAAAAGAACCATATCTTCTGGTTTCTGCCATCATGTCCTTATTATCTTCCATTACTACATGAGTATCAATACTAGTCATACCGGCTTTTTTGGCAGCTTGAATTGTGGTCATAAATAGAAATACATCCATTCCTTGTTTTTGAAATTCTGGATCTACCCCACCTAGCATGGTATTGATTGATTTAGCAGTCTTCATAGCCCTCAGAATATGGAATACGCCAAATGGTAGTAACCTTCCTTTTGAAAGCTGTATGCCTTTATAAAGATTCGGCATACTAATTAGAAAAGCAACAACTTTATCTCCCTTAGTAACTATCTTAACGAATTTTGGATCCAGGATTGGTAAATAGCGCTTGGCAAGCTCAAACATCTCTAGTTCGTCCATTGGCATAAATCCATAAATATCTTTAAATGATTCATTAACAGCTTTCAACACAGGAACAATATATTTTTTTAATTGATTGCGTTTTGTAAATTCAAGAAATTGCAATTCCTTTTTTGCTATTACTCTTTGAAAGATACGTTGATAAATTTCTGGTAATTCTATAGTTAAAGGATAACGGTGAATCACACAATCTAATTCTTTCTCGTATCCTTCTTTCTCAACCAATGCTGGTAAATACTCAGGATTAGTTGCACTATCAACTACTGGTTCATATTCAAATCCTTTTATAAGTAAACCCTGAGGATCTCGATCGGTAAAACCATATGGACCAATAATTTTATTCATCCCCTTTTGCCTTGCCCAGTTTTCAATTTCATTTATAAGCGCTTTAGAAACTTCAGGATCATTATAACAATCTAAATATGAGAAACGGGCATTTTTAATTTTAAAAAATTCGTTATGCTGATTATTAATGATTCCCATTATCCTTCCTACCGGTTTTTCGTCTTTAAATGCTAATATTAATCGGAAATCACAACCTCTGAATGATAGATTTTTTTTTGGATTGAAAAATTTCTTTTCATCCATATAAATCGGTGGCAACCAGTTTTTCTGATCTTTATGAATTTTTTCTGGCAGATAAATGAATTCTTTAAAGTCTTTCTTGGTGCTAACATCTCTCAGTGTAATTGCCATGTTTAAAATAGTTTAACGGTTAAGAAATTAATAATTAGACATTTCTAATTGCAAGATAAAAAAAAATATCTTTGGATGATAAAATATAGAATATTAAAAACAGATATTCTCTTCTGGAAATACAAATCATATATTTTAGAATTCATTATTAGCATTTCCAATTAAATTAGAAATTGACTGATTTTTACCTGTTAAATATTTTACTAAATCATTGTGGATTTCTTCAAAAATTTTGTTATTTACAAACCATTGCGTTCCTATTCCAACAGCTGTGGCACCAGCTAAAATATATTCCATTACATCGTTAAAATTTGAAATTCCTCCTATACCGATAATTGGAATTTCTTTTCTTTTACATTCTGGTATATTTCGAAAGCATTGATAAACCATATACAATCCAATAGGTTTAATACATGGACCTGATAAACCTCCTGTTTGATTACCTAATATAGGTTTCATATTATTTATATCAATTGCCATTCCTTTCAAAGTGTTAATCATTGACAATGCATCGGTACCTCCATTAATCGCTGCTTTTGCTATTTGGGTGATATCAGTAACATTTGGACTAAGTTTGGTTATTATACAAAATGAATCTTGTACTTTGGATTTAATTTTTTTAACTACCTGTTCAACTAATAGCGGATCAGACCCAAATGCAGCACCACCTTTTTTTATGTTAGGGCATGAAACATTAATTTCCAAACCACTTATTGCATTTGTGCTATCAGTGTCTTTAATAATCTCAGCTAATTCACCAAACTCATCAATAGTTGCAGCAGAAATATTGACTATAATTGGTATCTTATATTTTCGTAATTCTGGAACATCTTCTTCAAAAAATTTTCTTACACCTTTATTCTGTAAACCAATAGAATTAAGAATTCCAGACCTAACTTCAACTATTCTGGGCTCAGCATTTCCTAAGCTCTTATTAATGGAGACTCCCTTTGTAACGAACGCACCCAATGATTCCAATATCTGACTTCTGTTTTCTAAAATATTAATTTCATCCCTGCTTCCTGAAGTACCTGAAGATGTTAATAGAGGTGTTTTAAATAAAATGTTCTTTATTCTTACATTAAGACGGTTGTTCATTCCAATTTATTTTATTTGATTCAACAATAGGTCCATCAATACATATACGTGAATAGTGATTTACATCATTTTCAATTGTTGGGCAAACGCAGGAGAAACATACACCAATTCCACAAGCCATTCTTTTTTCCATTAATACATATGATTTTAAATTATATTGCAAAGCTAAATTATGCACTTTGTGCATCATAGGTATAGGGCCGCAAGTAAAAGTAATAATTTTCAAATCGTTATGTTTTCTTAAATAATTTGAATATGGTTCAGTTATAAAACATCCTTTAAATACATGTTTATTATTAATCATTGTTGCTTCATTACTATCACTAAGTAAGGACAAATAAATATCTGAAGTTTCAGATAATCCTAAATATTTCAGATCGTCTATGTAAATTTTAGCATTTCTGCCGGTACTTGTAAAACTTTGAGGATCTACACCTGCATCATTATAGCAAAGTGAGTCAAAATTTTCAATGCCAATAAACGCTTTAACTTTAATATTGAAAAACCTTAATAATTGAACCAAATAAATCAGCGGAGCGATACCTACGCCACCACCTACGATATGAATTTCATCAATCTCCTCATTTAGAATTTCTCTTAAATCAAAAATTTTCCCCAGAGGTGCCAAAATTTCAACTTTGTCCCCATGAATTAATTTGGTCAATTCATTTGTGCCTGTACCAGTTTCTAAAACTTTATATAAGATTTCAAATTTATTAGGTTTAATAGTATATAAAATAGCTGCCAATTCTTTTTCCAAATTTAGTTTTGATGAACAGTCATAAGTAAAATTCTCATAATATGTTCTGTATATCCCAAATGGTCGCTTTAAAAACGAAAATCGTTTAGAATCTAGATCATTATAAATATTTGGTTTGACACCAGAGATAGAACTAAGACTTTTAGGTTTATAACTAGATGATCTATATTTAATTCGATCTCGTGAAGTATCAATCATTACGAATTGACCAGGAAATATGTCGATTGGGTGCTTTGATTTAAAAGTCAATTTGTAGAAATTCGATTTTTCCAAACCAACAGGTATATTATCTTCTATAATAATATTATGTAAACTTGCTATATTTTTTATTTTTAGTTTGTCACGGCTAAAATCATCATTTATAGAAAATATTTTTTTATAATAATTTCTATCAATTTTTTTAACCTTAGAACAAATTTCATCAAATGAAGTAAAAAAACTTCTTTTGTAAATATGTGATTTACTTATATTTCTTGCTTTATCTAGTTCTTCAGAATTTTTAAAAATAATGACATGAATATTTTCATATCTATTATGGTCAATTGAATAAATATAATTTGACAAATCTTTTAATTTGTTTTCACTTTGATGACCGAAGCTAAATATCAGGTTAGTTTCCTTATTTTTTATTATAAAAGCACAATTATCTATTATTGTTTTATCCAGAATTATACCAGACCAATCTCTATCTTTTAATGATAAAAACTTTGTGTTAAAAAAATTTTCGTTGATGTTACCAATTTTTAACCCAAGCCTATTTGTCATGTGTTCTAAGATATTAAAGTAAAACGTATTAAAGGCTTTTGTGTTTATTGGTCTTTTATTAATTACAGATCTAAATTTTTTATCGTGTTTATAAATAGCAAATTCACTTTTATAGATCCGGGGAAGTATGGTAAATGTTTTATTTATTAGTTTATCTATATTTTCAGATTCGATTTTACTTTTCAGATATATAAACCTTATTAAATCAAAATATCTAATAATTTCTTCTTTCACTCTCTAGTTATTTAGTACCAAAATTTGGTTTACCACTTTTTAATTAACAATTATTGTCCAATTTTTTTTTAATACATTGAGCAAAATTAATATTTATTAAACAGAATTACTTGCAAATTAATATTATGATATGAACAGATATTGTGGTAACAAATGGGATTCACCTTCAATTAATAGTTGAATGGAAAATAGATTAAATAAACTATAATATTGATGATTTAGAATTTAGAATATTAAGTATCAATGTAAAATACTGTATATTAATAATATAAAAATTCGAATGATTTCTAATTAGAGGACTTATTAAATCAGATTAAAATCTATTTTGTAGGTAAATAAATATCGAAGGTTTTATCGCTATATATTGTGATAATTTTCTCGACAATGATATTAGTGGTTTTATTGATTCTTTCATTAAAAACCTTAGTCTCTTCATTTTCATACCCTTTCTTATTAACAATCAAGTTTTCCCCGTTAGAATTTAATTTTTCCGTATTACTAATAGGTAATTCAGAAAAAATAGCTTCCTGAGCAGTGTTTTCAAATAAATTTCCTTGTATTAGTGTCCTTAGCATATTGCCTGTGCCCAAGATAAGCCATTCAGCATTTAATGACTTATATTTTGTTAACATTTTTTGAATAAAATCAAAGCTGGGATTATTTCTACCTGAAAGGATATGCGAAATGCTGGAACGCTGCACCCCAATATCATCAGCAAACTTGGAAGATGATAAATTTTCAATTTCTAAGAATTTTATAATTCGTTCCCTCATACATTTTTTGTTGACAAATATAAACAATATAAAATTTACTTAAGTAAATTTTATAACTTGCTTTAATTTACATTCGTAAACTAATCCTATTACTTTCATTAACAAATAAATTTGATATATAGCTATTTATTTAATTATAAAGTACATACACGAGTTGTTTTATAAGTCAAATTTTAGAAAAAACAATTGATAATAATAGTATGAATTAGTGAGCTAACTTAATATTACAATATATTTCTTGAGAATTTGTAAATAAAAGTCAATTATTAATGCTAATCCATATCTGAATATTTAATATACCTAATTGTCATATATTATTGATAAATGGTTATTTATATACAAGAATTCTCAATTATTAGTCTGAATTTGTTTATTAAGCTAAAAGTTATTAAACTTTAGATTTACAATTAATATATTAACACTATGATATTTAGTTATTTAAAGTTATAAATATATGTATATTACAAATGTAAATTATATAAAATTTACATTTGAATTGAACCCAGTGATAGTATACAAATACTTGTAATTTTGGAGATGCGATGGACAGGGAGTTATATGAAATGTTTATTTAAGAGCATTGTATAATATTTCAACGGGATGAAAGGCTTTTCTTCCGGTTCCTTCTTTTATTTGATGCCTGCAGCTTGTACCCGAAGCAGCAATTATTGAGCTTTGATTGGTATTTCTTATTGCAGGAAATAGTAGCATTTCACCAATTTTCATTGATAATTCATAGTGTTCTTTCTCAAATCCAAATGCGCCAGCCATTCCACAGCATCCTGTAGGAAGTTCAGAAACTTTGTAATTCTCCGGAATTGATAACATAGTTTTTATTGGTTTGGTACTGCCAATAGCTTTTATATAGCAATGGCCATGAAGTATAATGGATAAATTGACATTTGTAAACATATTTTTATTTACAATTCCCTTATCTATTTCAATTGCAATAAACTCTTCGATTAACATTGTATTTGCGGCTATTTTTTTGCTTTCAGATATTAGTTCTACGGGTACTAGTTCTGGATATTCATCTTTAAATGTTAATAGTGACGATGGTTCTATTCCAACTAAAGGCACATCAGGATTTATTAAATTTTTTAAAGCATTTACATTTTTAGTCGCTATTTTTTTTGCACTTAATACCAATCCTTTTGATAGACTAGTTCTCCCACTCTCAAAGCAATTGGCTAGATTGACTTTGTATCCCAATTTATTTAGAAGTAAAATTGCTTTAATACCAATTTCAGCATCTATATAATTAGTAAATTCGTCTACAAACAAATATAATTCTTTACCCGACTTATCATAGGTTTCATTAAGATTATACTGATTTATTTTATACCAATCTTTCACCGTTGAACTGCTCAACAATGGAATATTTCTTTCTTGTGCAAACCCTATGGCAGATTTAAATAATCGTGAGAAGGTTCTATTGCTAATAAAAAAATTAAATAAAGACGGGAATGCTGAACCAAGATTATAAAATAAAGTCATATTAGCTATAAGCCTTGATCTGAATGGAACTCCATTTGTATTATAATAATGTTGAAGAAATTCTGCTTTTAACTTTGTCATATCAACATTTGATGGACACTCTGATTTGCAAGCCTTACAAGATAAACACAAATCAAGAATATCATATATTTCTTTATGATCAAACGGATTCCTTTTGGACGAATTGGTAATATATTCTCTTAAAATATTAGCTCTGGCTCGGGTTGTGGTTGATTCTTTTCTTGTGGCCATGAAACTAGGACACATAGTGCCACCAATTATTTCTGTTTTACGACAATCTCCTGAACCATTACATCTTTCAATATGCCTAATGTAACCTTGTGAATCAGAAAAATCAAAGTAGGTCTTAATCTGAGTTACAGGTTTCCCAGGTGTATAGCGCAAATGAGTGTCCATTGAAGGTGTATTGACAATTTTGCCTGGATTAAAAATATTATTTGGATCCCATTCATGCTTAATCTGTTTAATGAGTTCGAAATTTTTTGAACCTAAAATAATAGGAATAAACTCACCTCTTAGCCTGCCGTCACCATGTTCTCCACTCAGTGACCCTTTATATCTTTTTACAAGAAAAGCCACTTCGGTAGCCATTTCTCTGAATATTTTAATATGTTCTTTATTCTTTAAGTTCAAGATGGGCCTTAAATGTAATTCGCCGGTTGAAATGTGGGCATGAAAAACACAATTTAAGTTATATTTTGACAGAATTTTCTTAAAATCAGCAACATAATCAGGTAGTTTTTCAACCAATACCGCTGTATCTTCAACTAGAGAAACAGGTTTTGCATCACCTGAAATATTTGTAAGTAAACCCAGGGCAGCTTTTCGCAGGGACCAGACTTTTTTAATATCTTCTCCGAGCACTAGAGGGAAATGATAGCCAAAACCCTTTTGCTGCATTTCATTAGTTAAAGCATCTGTAATTTTTTTAATTTCCTCATTACTTTCACGGGCAAATTCAACTAAAAGTATTGCACCTGGTTCACCTTTAATAAAAAACCGGTTTTTTCTCTGTTCTATACTATCTTTAGTACAATTAATTATGATGTTGTCAATTAACTCTACGGCTCCAGGCTTAAATGTTAATGCAATCAAATTAGCCTGCAGTGCTTCTTCCAAAGTTTTGAAATGTATACATAACAAACCCTTGTGCTCAGATGGTAATGGTATTAAATTCAATTTAATTTCTGTCAATAAAAGCAATGACCCTTCAGAACCAGCTATCAACTTACAAAAATTAAATGGCTGATCTGAAAAATTAAATATATCAGTATCCAATAACCGGTCCAAAGCATAGCCGGTATTTCTACGTTTTAGTTTTTTATCAGGAAATTCCTCTATAATAGACCTTTGATTATTCGGATCATTAAGTATCTGACTTATATGTTTATAAATTCTATTTTCTAAAGTTTCATCTGAACATTTTTGAATAAATTCTTCTTTAGTTAATTTTTTGAAACTGACTTCGCTACTGTCGCTGAGGAATCCCTTAACCTCTATCAAGTGATCTCGGGTACTTCCATAAATTAGAGAATGAGATCCACAGGCATTGTTGCCAACCATTCCACCTATCATACATCTATTTGATGTTGATGTTTCAGGTGCAAAGAAGAGATTGTGTTTTTGCAGAAACAAATTCATTTCGTCCAAAACAACTCCAGGTTGCACTTTAATCCATTTATCTTCAATATTTAGTTCAAGAATTTTATTTAAATATTTTGAGAAATCTACTACTATCCCATTTCCAACTACTTGGCCGGCTAAAGATGTTCCAGCTGTTCTTGGTATTAAACCAACATGATTCTTTGTAGCATAAAGAATCAATTTCCTTATATCAGTAATGGTTTTGGGAAATGCCACTGCTACTGGAATTTCTCTAAATGCAGATGCATCTGTTGCATACATTAACCGAGATGATTCATCAGAATAAATATCGCCCGCAAAATCTTTTATTAAAATATTACTCATATGAAATATTTGGGGAATTAAATCAATACCAAATTTTAAATTTATCTCATAAAAATAATATTTTGAAAACTATTTATTAAGCAATAATATTTTTCCTTTCAAAAATCATATAAATTAAAAATTTCGGATTGGTAAATTTTGTATAATTTTATGTTTCTAATTGACAATAACTAAAATTCTGATATACAATGAATTTACTTGAACTCATCAAACAAAATGCTATTAAAGCAAACAAGCGTATAGTTTTACCCGAAGGATTAGAGGAAAGAACTCTTAAAGCTGCTGATATTATACTGAGCGAAAATATTGCACGGATTATTATTCTTGGCAATATTGATAAGATTCATGAAGCTGCTAAAAATTTTAGTTTGAAAAATATCTCAAAAGCAAAAATTGTTGATCCAATCAATCATGAGAAAAAAAATAAGTACATCGAGTATATGGTAGAACTCCGGAAAAACAAAGGTTTAACTAAAGAGGAGGCAGCAAAACTCATCGAAAACCCGCTATATCTTGGTACTTTAATGATTAAAAGCGGGGATGCAGATGGAGAAGTCGCTGGCGCTATGAACGCTACCGGAGATGTTTTAAAACCTGCTTTTCAATTCGTTAAAACGCTTCCAGGAATAAGTGTTGTTTCAGGAGCATTTATTATGATTTTAAAAGATAAAGAATTTGGACATGATGGAATGATTATATTTGCAGATTGCGCCGTACATCCAAATCCTACAGATAGAGAACTTGCAGAAATTGCCGTTGCCACTGCACGCACTACTAAGGCGATTGCCGGGTTTGAACCAAAAATAGCCATGTTGAGTTTCTCTACAAAAGGAAGTGCACATCACGAAATGTGCGATAAGGTAATTAGTGCAACTAAAATAGCAAAAGAAATGAATCCGGAATTGCAAATCGACGGAGAATTACAGGCAGATGCAGCTATTATAAGCTCCATAGGAAAAAGTAAGGCTCCAGGTAGTGCAATTGCCGGTAATGCCAATGTTCTTATTTTCCCTAATCTTGAATCTGGAAATATTGCGTACAAATTGGTGCAACGTTTGGCACATGCTGAAGCTATTGGTCCTATTTTACAGGGTATGGCCGCTCCTATCAACGATTTATCCAGAGGTTGTTCAGTTAGTGATATCGTCAACATGATAGCAATAACCTCAAATCAAGCTGCTGGTCAATAGATTGCCAGCTTTTTTTTGAAAATATTAATTATTAAAGTTCATTATAAAGTGAAAAAATTATGTCAGAGGCATTAGAGGACTATGCATTAACGCGGAAAGTTCATAAAAAGGGAACTATTCAAAAAATAGGAATAGTAGGTTGCGGAGAAATGGGCCAGGAGATCTGCCGAATTTTGAGTCAATTTGGAATGGAAGTACTATATTTAGATATTTCTGAGGAAAAGGTAAAAATGATTTATGAGTCGATTGTTCAACAGCTTGATGATGAAATTAATCGATGGGGACTGACGTCAAGCGATAAGAAAGTAATATTATCAAGAATTAAAGGTTCAACAGACTATAATGAGCTTTCAGATTGTGAGATAATACTTGAATCGGTAAATTCAAAAAAACCAGGCAGTAATCTTGAACTTAGAAAAGATGTGTTTAGAAGAATTGAAGCTGTAGTGAATCCGGAGACTATAATTGCCAGCAACAATTCGACACTTATGATTTCTGAAATTGCTTCAGTTCTGGAACATCCTGATAGAGCAATCGGATTGCATTTTATGAGTCCTGCAACAATTGTCAAAATAGTTGAAGTTATTAAGGGAATTGAAACAAGTCAAAAAACATTTGAGATAGTCTGTAAGTTTGCTAAAATGATTGAAAGAAAGGCTATTATTATTAATGAATCGCCTGGTCATATCAGCACCAGATTGATTGTTACACTTATTAATGAAGCTTGCGAACTACTTCTCGAAGGAGTATCATCGGTTGAATCTATTGATAAGACAATGAAACAAGGTTATGGAATGCAATTTGGTCCATTTGAACTGGCCGATCGAATTGGATTAGATAAAGTTGTAAAATGGATGGACAATCTTTACCAGGAATATGGCTTAATGAAATTTAAAGCATCACCAGTAATAAAACGTTTGTCAAGAGCTAATTATCTTGGAAAAAAAGCAGGAAAGGGATTTTACCGTTACGAAGAAGGCAAAATCGTGAGTGAAACTATTATTAGTGCTGAGTTTAAACTTCAATAACTATTAAGTACTTTTCCTCTAAATTACTTTCATATTATTATCTTATCTCAAATTAATTAATTTATTATTTCAAATGAAAATTATTGTTTTAAACTGCGGGAGTTCTTCAATAAAATACCAATTATTTGACATGACCAATCATAATGTAATGGCTAAAGGGATTGTTGAAAAAATTGGTTTGCATGGGTCATTTTTAAAATACGAACCTTATGAAAAAGAAGCCGTTAAACTCGAAGGTGAAATAATTGATCATCAATCAGGAATTGAATATATTTTAGGAATTCTAAGCAGTAAAAAAAGAGGAGTTATTAAAAATTTTGAAGAAATTGATGCGGTTGGACATAGAGTTGTTCTTGGTGGCGAAGAATTTAGTCAAAGCGTTTTTATTGATGACCATGTGATTCAAAAAATTGAAGAATTTGTAACATTAGCACCTTTACATAATCCAGCTAACTTAAAAGGAATTTATGCGATGCAATCATTGTTGCCAGAAATTCCGCAGGTAGCTACTTTTGATACAGCTTTTCATCAAACTATGCCAGAGCATGCTTATATGTATGCAATACCCTATTCATTATATAAGAAATATGGTATTCGGCGATATGGTTTTCATGGTACCAGCCATCGCTATGTTTCTCAAAAAGCTTGTGAAATACTGAAAGTCGATTATAATACTCAAAAAATAATTACCTGTCATTTGGGTAATGGAGC
>Ga0265316_10001148_pt1 | contig 28698 bp, 30 predicted proteins | sample 4522metaG_FD_202092 | JGI IMG/M metagenome (GOLD analysis project Ga0265316, IMG submission 202092) | Rhizosphere microbial communities from Carex aquatilis grown in University of Washington, Seatle, WA, United States - 4-5-22 metaG | ecosystem: Host-associated > Plants > Roots > Rhizosphere >...
TGCCCGGCACGTTGGCCAGGGTCTCGACGTTGTTGATGCAGGTGGGTTTGCCCCACAGGCCCTTGACCGAGGGATAGGGCGGTCGCACGCGCGGCATGCCGCGGCGGCCTTCTATGCTGTGCATGAGCGCGGTTTCTTCGCCGCACACGAAAGCGCCTGCGCCCTGCTTGATGCTGACGTCGAAATCGAAGCCCGAGCCCAGGATGTTGTGCCCGAGAAATCCCGCGGCCTGTGCTTCGGGAATCGTGGTGAGCAGGCGTTCGATGGCCAGCGGGTATTCCGCGCGGATGTAGATGATGCCCTTGCTGGCGCCGATGGCGTGGCCGGCGATGGCCATGCCTTCGAGCAAGCGGAAGGGATCGCTCTCGATGACCGAACGATCCATGAACGCGCCTGGATCGCCTTCGTCAGCGTTGCAGACCAAGTACTTCTGATCCGCGTTCACCAGGCGGGCCAGGTTCCACTTCTTGCCGCTGGTGAACCCGCCGCCGCCGCGGCCGCGCAGACCGCTTTGTTCGATCACGGCGCAGGTCTGTTCAGGCGTGTGCTGGCGCAGCGTCTTACTCAGGGCCTGGTACCCGCCGCACACGATGTACTCCTCAAGATCCGTCGGGTCGACCAGTCCGCAGTTGGCCAACACCCAGCGCGTTTGGGGATGGAAGAACGGGTGCTCGTCGACGAACGGAACGTCGGCCAAGGGAGCGAAGGCCGGGTTGCGATGCTGACCGAGCAGGGCGGCGCCCGGAAGCTCGCCGTCGAATACCTTGTCCAAGAACTCGGGCACCTTCTCCTCGGTCATATCGAGAAAGGTCACCCGTGGTTGGCCGGGAAGCTGTACATCGAGCAAGGGCTCGCGCGAGCACAGGCCCAGGCAGCCAACTTCCACGACACTCGCCTGATGGCCGGTCTTGGACAGATACGCTTTGATGGCGGCAAGGGTCTTGCCCGCACCTGCGCCAAATCCGCAGGTGCCGGTGCCCAGGTACAGAATCGGAAAGGCGGCGTTCTGGCGTTTCAGCGCTCGGATGTGGTCACGGCGTTTGCTGTCGCAAGCCGCGCTGGCGTGGCAGCAGAAGTCGCCGGTCAGGCAGGCCACAACGTCGGGACAGGGCCGGCTGGGGCTGTGCCAACAGGCCTCGCAGCAGCGGAACAGGCCGGCCTCTTGCTCAAGTGTTGGCATGAGCGGCCCTCCGGCACTTGGCGATGAGCTTCTGCACGGTATCCGACGTGACACCGCCGTGGAATTCGCCGTTGATGGCCACCACGGGGGCCAACCCGCACGCACCCAGGCAGGCCACGACCTCCAGGCTGAACAAGGCATCGCGCGTGGATTGGCCTGGTTCCACTTTCAAGGTGCGGCGGATGGCATCGACCACCGCGCGCGAGCCTTTCACGTGGCAAGCCGTGCCTCGGCACACCTGGATGTGGAACTTGCCGACGGGGGCGAAGCGAAACTGATTGTAGAAGGTGGCGACACCGAAGACCTTGCTTGCCGGCAGATTCAGGTGGCGCCCCACCTTCATCATGGCCTCGCGTGAGAGGTGGCCCTGGGCTTTCTGCACCTCTTGCAGGATGGGGATGAGCCGGTCGCGCCGGGCTCCCACGTGCTTTTCCAGAATCTGGTCTACGTTGTGATTGTTGGCTTGCATGAGATTGTCACTGCCGTGCATTTCGGCGGGCGAAGAAGGCGAACTTCTCCAGCGAGACGTCGATGTCGACGTGGTCCACGAAGACGTCGGCCGGCACGCGCAAGGGTGCGTCCGAGAAATTGAGCAGACTCTGCACGCCGGCCTCGATCAGCCGATTGGCCACGCCCTGGGCCGCGGGGCCCGGCACCGCGATGATGGCCACGTCGATGTTGAAGTCGCTGACGACCTTGGCGGTCTCGCTGATGTGGAAACAGGGACACGCACCGGCGCTGGTCTCGAGTTGCGCCGGTTCCTGGTCCAGCGCTGCAACGATGCGCAGGCCCGCCCCGCGCGATGACGAATATTTCAGAAGCGCGCGGCCCAGGTTGCCGACCCCAGCCAGAGCTGCCCTTTGCGGGGCGGACGCGGCCAGGTAGTCGCCGATTCGCGCTTCCAGCTCCTTGACCTCGTAGCCGCGGCTGGGCGTCCCGACCGAGCCGAGCCCCATGAGGTCGCGGCGAAGTTGCGCTGGAGTTGCGTTGGCGCGCTTGGCGATCTGGTGGGAGAACACGCACCGGATGCCTCTAGATGACATTTCGCGCAAGAGCCGCCGATAAAGAATCAGCCGCGAGACCACCCGTTCCGAGGCAATATTTGCTCTACCGCCGCCGTGTCTGTGAAAGTTATGTACAGGCATCTATGTGAACCCAAAAACGCTGTGATTTAAGTAACAGCTAACATCGCGATGGTACGCCTTAGGCAATGAAAGTCAACGGTTGCACATGCGTTTGACTACAGAATCGACGCATTCAGCACGTGAATTGTTCGCGTTCGAGCGGCTAACCTGGCGTAATCAATAGAAGATTTGAGATGGCCAGATTGTGACGGAATTCACAACAATTTGCTGATGTGAATTCCAGCAGACCGGATCTCCGGCTCCCGCGCGCTGGCTTCGCGGTGGGTGCTGCGCAGAAAAAGTACTCGCCGAGTGGCTTGAGCAGGACGCCCAACTCGCTCTCCGTCCGTCATGCAACCCGCCGCCCAGGTCAATGGTGCCGCTGCCATTCGGGTGCTGGTTGGGTAGGCGGAGGCAGACTTTGCAAATGGTTAGACCAAACATAAAGTCTGGATATAGAAGTCCTGCGACCCTTCTGGGACGAGAAGCTCCAGCGTGCCTGGAGTCGCGTACCGATTGCCTGGCTGTCAGGCGTGCGCCGGGGTGGCAAGACGACGCTGGCGCGCAGCCTGGACCAGGCTCTGTACCTGAGTTGCGATCTCCCCAGCACCGCCGAGCGCGTCGCCGATCCAGAGAGATTCCTGCGTTCGGTGGAAGCACCCGTGTTGATTCTCGACGAGATCCATCTCTTCGTTCGATCCGAAGGGCGTGTTCGCTTTCAGGGAGACCCATGCGGCCGGGCGCAACTTCGTGGTGGTTCCCGACCTGCCCGCACCGATCGAGCGCAAGCACGGCAAGCTCAAGGTCACCTTCCTGTCACTTGAGGCTCTGGAGAAGACTCTCGGCACAAGATAGCTGCGAACCTGCAGCCGCTGGCCTGTGCTATCGCCGCCTGCGAAGCCGGACAGCGACCACCAGCCCGAGCAAGGTGAGAGCGAGGCAGCCGCCGGAGGTCGAGCCACCCGCCATCGAGCAGCCACTGCCCCTGGCAGAAAGCCCAGCGGTGCCCGCGGCGTCGAAGTTGCCTCCCGCATCGACGCTTGCCACTGCGGGCGGCGCATCGGGCTTGGTTCCTGCGTCGGGGACCATCTGAGAAGCTGTGTCCGAGCTGATGCGAGCGTCGGCGACCACTTGAGCGGCTGTGTCGGGGCTGGGTCCGGCATCGGGCGGAGGGACAGGCTGTGCGTCGAATCCCAGGACTGGACTCACCCAAGCGTCGGCAGCGGGTTCCACGTCGAAAGAGGAGTCTGCGTCGGGCGTGGGCCGCGGCTGCAGATCGGTCGAAGTCGCCACGTCCCTCGACCCGTCGGGAATCCCGTCGACGACAGCATCCCTGCCGGCATCGGGGCAGTAGACATACTGGGTGGTGTATATGATCTGCCGATAGTCACTCGCGGTGGCCAAAGACAGGCCGACATCCGGATCCGTCGAGCCGTAGGCGAACGTCAGAGTCAGCTTGGTCAGACGGTCGCCCGTCTGGGCCAGACCGGCCAAAGGGGTAACATCGGCTGCTGCCAGCGCTCCCGAGTATCCAAGCACCCGATTGCCGTTCGCCCCGTCGGTAAAGGCCAGTTGCTGGTCGCCCGAGGTGATGCCAAAAATGCGCCAGGAAAAAGCGTAGGGATAGGAACCCGTCGAGACGGTGCCGGCGGTCGCCATGCGCGAGGGCACGACCGGCACAGTGGACGCGAACGACAGCTTGACCGGACCCAGGGCATTGCAAACCACGCCGCTTCCGCCGTCGGGCATGGCCCCCTGGCTAATCTTGAAAGCCACGAAGTACCAGCCCTTCTGCACGTAATAGGAAAATACGTCCGACGCTGCCGTGCCGTAAGGATACCCGTTGCTCGTCAGCCAATCCGTGAACGACGCCACGGTATCGGCCTTGAGTTGAGCCCAATCGAGGAAACCCACCCGGCCACTCGATACCACGGTGGCGCCGCCGTTCGACCCGGACGATCCGCCCGCCGCCCCCGGGCCGCTAGCAGTGGCCCCTCCCATACATGCGGTAATGGTGACGTACTCCGGCCGCGACAGGCTATCGGCGGTGGTGAAGGCTTGCTGGTCGGACAAGGCCGGGGACGCGGTGAGATTCGAAGGGACAGGCAGGATCAATCCGAAATTGCTGGCCGTACCACAGAACGTAGGCTGGAACACGTAGGTCTCCACCCCATTCTTGTAGGACACGATGATGTCCTGTTGTGGATTGGCCGAGATTCCTGTGCCAAAGGGCGCGCCACAGGGAAACACCGAGCGGGCCGCAAGAAGGCCTACAAACCCGGCGGCGAGTGCAAGTTGAATCTTCATGGTTGGTCTCCTTTGCCGCCGTTCACTTCGAGCCTTCGGGATAGACACAACGGAATCCGACATTGGGTGCCCATAGACCAGGCAATTCGGCCTTGCGGCACGTAGTGCGCAACGAATTCTCGCCACTTATCCAGCAACCGCCGCGCATGACCTTCAATGTGCCGCTGTCCGGGCCGACCGGATCGCTGCTGGGACTGCGACTGTAATAGCCGGCATCGTACCAATCTGCGGTCCATTCCCAGACGTTTCCCGCCATATCGAATGCGCCGTAAGGGCTTTGTCCCGCCACGCGGCGGCCCACGCGATCCGTGTCGCCCACGCAGCCGGCGAAATTGGCCTTGGTGCAATCCGGCGCGCTGTCGCCCCAGGGATAGGTGCGCGGGGCCTCGCTGCCGGCTGCGGCGCGCTCCCATTCCGCTTCACTGGGCAGCCGTCCACCGGCAAAGGCACAGAACTGGGTGGCTTGCTTCCAGGACACGTGAATCACCGGATAGTCCGCAAAAGCAGGGTCGTCGAAGTAGTGGGGCCGCACATTCGAGCTTGAAAGCGCGGGCGCGGCACAAGCACCCGCCTTCACGCATGCCTGATAGCGGGCATTGGTGACCTCGTAGCGGTCCATGACGAAGGCCGAGCCATGGACCCGATGAACCGGCTTCTCGTCGGCTGCTCCGGCCTCGCTTCCCATCAAGAAGGAGCCCGCGGGCACGTGCACAGGGGCGGAATCCAAGGCCGGCGCTGAACAGTCAAGCCCGTCATCAACCAAACCGTTGCAGTCGTCGTCCTTGAAATTGCAGATTTCGCGCGCACCAGGGTGCACGGCCGGATCGCGGTCGTTGCAGTCAGGCCCGGCCGCACACCCGATGCCATAGCCGTCGCCGTCTTCATCCGTGCAGCCCGGCGCGGCCGTGCCTCGAAGCGGGCCGGCCTTGGCCCCGGATCGCGCGAAGAGCACGAATCCAGCAGCGCCCGCCAACAGCGAAACCCCGACCAAAACAACAGATGTCTTCTTCATGGCTCGTCACCCCATGCAATTGCCCCGCCAACGGGAAGATGGCCTGGATTCCGACCCTTGCCCTTGGCGAGGACGACACGATCGGGGCATATATGTCAGCCCCACCACACCGCAGACTGTCATCATGCGCCCGATACCCGGGCGAAAGCAAACCGCGGGCACCGGTGCTACGGTGGGGGCTGTGCCCGAGTTGCCCGATCTGGTTCACGTGGAAGCCGTACTACGCCGGTCAGTGTGCGGCTTGCCTATCACCGATGTCCGCGTCGGCGATCCCGTGGTGCTGCGGCTGATGATGCCGGACCCTTTTCCGGCGGTGTTGAAAGACAAGCGCATCGTCGAGGTGAAGCGACGCGGGCAGTTTCTTCGTTTCGATTTGGACGGCGGCCTGTGCCTGGTGGTGAACGCCATGTTGACCGGCCGGTATTCGTTGGCCGAAGCGGGGACGCGTGCGGGTCGCGATGTGATCTTGGCGCTGGTCTTTTCAGGCGGCACCGAACTGCGCTACGCGGACGAGACCCGCATGGGCAAGATCTACGTGGCCCGCGCCGACCAGTTGGATCAGATCCCCGGCTTCGCCACCTTGGGCGTTGACTTGCTGTCGGACGATTTCACGCTGGCGCACATGCGGCGCCTGGTGGCCAACCGACGTGATCAAGTCCGGCAGTTCCTGCTCGACAAGACCGCGCTCGCTTCCATCGGCAACGCCTATGCCGACGAGATCCTCTTCGCCGCGCGTCTGCACCCCAAGACCTTCTGCCACAAGTTGCAGCCCGACGAAGTGGACCGCCTTTTCGCCGCCATCCGCGACACCCTGAACGCCGCGATTCGCGAAATTCAGGCGCGCAATCAGCCCATCGAAGTGAAAGTGCGCGACTTCCTCAAGGTGCGCGGCCGCGCGGGCGCGCCCTGTCTGGTCTGCGCGACCACAATCCGCCGTGTGCGCGTGGGCCGCGACGACGCCTGCTTCTGCCCCATTTGCCAGCCCACCGCGCGCACGCTGTTCGTGGATTTCCGCAAGGTGCCAGGAACGGCGAAAAAGAAGCTGATGGGCTGATGGTTGTGGGTTGACCTGGCTTGACATGGCGATGGACACGTCGAGGGTCATCCCTGCGACGAATCGCCAGATCCCGCAGCAGGGCTTCGTTCCCGCCATCGTCACCATAACATTTGTGGTATACTGGCAATCGTGACCTCGACCGAAGTCATCCGCGAACTCAGACGCGACGGCTGGGTCGAGGTGAGGGTACGAGGCTCACATCACCACTTCACGCATCCGACGAAACCAGGGATCGTCACGGTTCCCCATCCCAAGAAGGACATTCCAGTCGGCACCCTTGCGAGCATTGGGCGTCAGGCTGGCTTCAAGCTGAGGTAACAACCATGTACTACACGGCGATCATCACGAAGGAAGGCAAGCAGACGCTGGCCGACTTCCCCGGGTGTCCGGGTTGCCAGACCTTCGCCGATCCGGGGGAGGAGATCGGCGAGCGCGCAGCTGAGGCTCTGATGGGATGGCTGGAGGCGCATCTGGTGTCAGGTCAGGCGCCTCCTGAACCAAAGACGGTTCGGACCAAGGGTCGCGCACGGGCGCTGCAGGTTCCCGTCCCGGCCAAGCTCGCCGTGAAACTTGCGCTGCGGTGGGCGCGTTTGCGTGCTGGGCTGACGCAAGCCGAGTTGGCTCGGCGGGCGGGACTGAGCCAGCCGGCGGTGGCCCGCCTGGAAGATCCCGATCACAATCCCACACTCGACATGCTCGAACGAGTGGCCACGGCTTTGGGCGTACGCCTGGAAGTCGGTCTACGGGCTGCTTGACAGCTCCCCCGCCTACCCTGTCGCCGTCGGGTGTAAAGCCCGCTACCGTTCTTGAGTCCGCGCCACGCGCCCCGATCTGCGGTACCATGGCGTCTGGCTGGCGGGCACATTGTGAACAAGAAAGACCTGTCGGAACGGGACATCTGTACCAAGTTCATCACCCCGGCGCTGACCGGGGCCGGTTGGGACATCAGTTCGCAGGTGCGCGAGCAGGTCTTCTTGACCGACGGCCAGGTCATTGTCCGCGGACGCATGGTCCGGCGGGGCGAGCGGAAGTTCGCCGACTATGTCCTCTTCTACAAGCCAAACATCCCCATCGCAGTGGTTGAGGCCAAGGACAACAAGCACCGGGTTGGCGATGGCATGCAGCAGGCCCTGACCTACGCCGAGATGCTAGGCGTGCCCTCGGTCTTCAGCTCGAACGGCGACGGCTTCCTCGAACACGACAGGTCCGGCCAGCAGCGGCGCCCTGAGCGCGAGCTTTCCATGGACGCCTTCCCTTCACCGGCCGAGTTGTGGAAGCGCTACTGCACCTGGAAGGGCATCAGCGGCGCCAGCTTGCCCACCGTCACGCAGGACTACTACCCAGACGCCGTCGACAAGAGCCCGCGCTACTACCAGGCCCGCGCCATCAACGCCACTGTCGAAGCCATCGCCAAGGGACAAGACCGCGTCCTGCTGGTCATGGCCACCGGGACCGGCAAGACCTACACCGCGTTCCAGATCATCTGGCGCCTATGGAAGGCTGGCATCAAGAAGCGCATCTTGTTCCTCGCCGACCGCGACATCCTGTTGACCCAGACCAAGAACAAGGACTTCAGCCCGTTTGGTGCGGCCATGCACCGGATCAAGAACCGCCAGGCCGAAAAGTCCTACGAGATCTACCTGGCCCTGTACCAGGCGATTTCTGGCAACGAGGAGTCGCAGGACATCTTCAAGCAGTTCTCCCCTGGATTTTTCGACCTGATCGTGGTCGATGAATGTCACCGCGGCAGCGCGAACGCCAATTCCGCCTGGCGCGAGATCTTGGACTATTTTTCGTCGGCGACGCAGATCGGACTGACCGCCACGCCCAAGGAAACCACCGACATCTCCACCACGAACTACTTCGGCGAGCCGGTCTACGTGTACTCGCTCAAGCAAGGCATCGAAGATGGCTTCCTGGCGCCCTACAAGGTGGTGCGCATCGATCTCGACAAGGATCTGCAGGGCTGGCGGCCCGAGCAGGGCAAGCGCGACAAGCATGGCGAGGTCATCGACGACCGCATCTACAACCAGCGCGACTTCGACCGCACCCTGGTGCTTGAAAAGCGAACGGAACTCGTGGCGCGCAAGGTGACCGAGTTTCTCAAGGCCACCGACCGCTACGACAAGACCATCATTTTCTGCGAGGACATCGACCACGCCGAACGCATGCGCCAGGCCCTGGTCAACGAGAACGAGGATCTGTCCTCCGCCAACCGCAAGTACATCATGCGCATCACCGGGGACAGCCCCGACGGCAAGGGCGAGCTGGAAAACTTCATCACTCCGGACCAGCGCTACCCGGTCATTGCGACCACATCGAAATTGATGAGCACCGGCGTGGACGCCCAGACCTGCAAGCTGATCGTCCTCGACCAGACCATCCAGTCCATGACCGAGTTCAAGCAGATCATCGGCCGTGGCACGCGCATCCGCGAGGACTACAACAAACGCTTTTTCACCATCATCGACTTCAAACGGGCCACCGAGCTGTTCGCCGATCCCGACTTCGATGGCCAGCCGGTCCAGATCTACCGGCCCAAAGCCGACGAGTCCCCGGTTCCACCAGAGATCCCGGACGAGGAAGGCAGCACGGCCGCCACGCCGGCGTTCGCTGATGGCGAATCGCAGGACGGCGGGGAAGGCAGTCCTGTCGAATCTGCCTCTGCTGATGGCGGCCACCGCAAGAAGTTCATCGTGGACGACGTGCCCGTGACCGTGTTCGCCGAGCGCGTCCAGTACTACGGCAAGGACGGCAAGCTGGTCAGCGAATCTTTGCGTGACTATGTCCGCAAGGCCGTGCGCAAGGAGTTCGCGTCCCTGGACCGGTTCCTCAAAGTCTGGACCGAGGCGGACCGCAAGCAGGCCGTCGTCGCCGAGCTGCGCGAGCAAGGCGTTTTTTTCGAGGAGCTGGCCGAGGAAGTGGGCAAGGACTTTTCGGCCTTCGATCTCGTGTGCCACGTGGCCTTTGACCAGCCCGCCCTGACCCGCAAGGAGCGCGCCAACAACGTGCGTAAGCGGAACTACTTCACCAAGTACGGTCCCGCTGCCCGCGACACCCTGGAGGCGCTGCTGCAGAAATACGCTGACGAGGGCGTGGACGACATCGAGACCATGAACGTTCTCAAGCTGAACCCGCTGTCCCGCCTGGGCACCCCGGTCGAGATCGTGGAAACCTTCGGCGGCAAAGACAAGTACCAGCAGGCTGTCCGCGACCTCGAGGACGAGCTGTACAAGGCTTCTTGACGTCGGGCCTGGCCTGACCGGAGATCTGTCCCATGTCCCTCAGTACGACCATCAAGACGATCCAGGACATCATGCGCAAGGATGCCGGGGTCGATGGCGACGCCCAGCGGGTCAGCCAGCTCGGCTGGATGTTGTTCCTCAAGGTGCTGGACGACCGCGACGCCGAAAAGGAACTGCTGGACGACGACTACAAGTCCCCCATCCCGCAGCGCCTGCGCTGGCGGACCTGGGCCAACAACCCCGAAGGCATCACCGGCGATGCGCTGCTCGACTTCGTGAACAACGACGTGTTCAAGGCGCTGAAGGAACTGCCCGCCACGGGCAAGCAGGCCAAGCTGGCCGCGGTGGTGCGCGACGTGTTCGAGGACGCCTACAACTACATGAAAAGCGGTCACCTGATGCGCCAGGTGATCAACAAGCTGAACGAGATCAACTTCAACCGCGCCACTGACCGTCACCAATTCAACGACATCTACGAACAGATCCTGGCCGACCTGCAGGGCGCCGGAAACGCAGGCGAATACTACACCCCGCGGGCAGTGACCCAGTTCATTGTGGACATGGTCGACCCCAAGCTGGGCGAAACCGTTCTCGACCCCGCGTGTGGCACCGGCGGCTTCCTGGTCTGCGCCATCGAGCACGTGCGCAAGCAGTACGTGAAAAGCGCCGCGCAAGAGGCGAGGCTGCAGGAAAGCATCCGGGGCATCGAGAAGAAGCCCATGCCGCACCTGCTGTGCACGACCAACATGATCCTGCACGAGATCGAGGTGCCATCCAACATCCGCCACGACAACGCCCTGGTCCGTCCCCTGCGCGACTACGGCCCCAAGGATCGCGTGGACGTGATCGTCACCAATCCACCCTTTGGCGGCATGGAAGAAGACGGCGTGGAGAACAGTTTTCCGCAGACCTTCCGCACCCGCGAAACCGCCGATCTATTTCTGGTGCTGCTGATGACCTTGCTCAAGCCCGGCGGCCGGGCCGCCCTGGTCTTGCCCGACGGGACGCTTTTCGGCGAGGGCGTGAAGACCCGCATCAAGGAGAAACTGCTGGAAGAGTGCAACCTGCACACCATCGTCCGCCTGCCCAAGGGCGTGTTCAGCCCCTACACCGGCATCAAGACCAACCTGCTCTTCTTTGAAAGAGGCACACCCACCAAAACCGTCTGGTACTACGACCATCCCTATCCGCCCGGCTACAAAAGCTACAGCAAGACCAAGCCCATGCGCATCGACGAGTTCGCCCCCGAAAAGAAATGGTGGGCCAGGCGCAAGGAAACCGACCAAGCCTGGAAGGTCAGCATCGATGACATCAAGGCACGCGGGTACAACCTGGACATCAAGAACCCGCGCGCCGTGGACGATGGGCCGGGCGATCCAGATGAGCTGCTCAAGCAATACCGGGAAGCGGCGGCCGAGGTGGACAAGGTGCGGGAGAAATTGCGGGAGGAGTTGGCTCGCGCTTTGGAGGCAAGACATTGACCAACAAGCGAGCCAGGTTGTCCAATACCTTCTCAAACGGGACGCCCACCAGTCAGCTGACAGTCGCCGAGGCCATTGATCTCATCACAGCATGCCCGGAAGGAGTCCCGAGGGCGAGAGATGCCATCATGTCCCTTGCACTCCGAGGCGGGCTGTCCGATCAAACGCCGTCTGGAGACAGCACAACGTTGGCTGGGGCCGATGACAGGCCACCGTGCTCGTGGCCTTCGCGTTCCATCGACTCTGTCATGGACCTTGTTACCGACGGCGAACACCTGACGCCACCCCGCATAGGTACTGGAATACCGCTTGTAACCGCAAAGAACGTCAGAGACGGATATATGGACATCGCCGACACAGACTTCGTGAGCCAAGCCGTGGCAGAAAAGTGTTGGCGTCGCTGCGCCCCCCGCGAGGGCGACGTTTTGATGGTCTGCGTGGGCGCCACGACGGGACGGGTCTGTGTTCTACCAAAAATGAGGTCGTTTGTGCTCGTGAGGAGTGTGGCGCTTTTGCGTCCCGACACCTCTCAGATTAGCGCGGCCTGGTTGGTGCTCTTCTTGCGAAGCCCGGAAGGACAGCGGCAAATCTGGGCAGGCGTCAAGGAGCAAGCTCAGCCATGTCTCTATATCAACCGAATGAAGACGATGGTCCTGCCACTGCCCCCACTCGCCGAGCAGAAGCGCATCGTGGCCAAGGTCGATCAGCTCATGGCCCTCTGCGACGACCTGGAGGCCAAGCAAAACAAGAAGCGTGACCTCGCCACCCAATCCACTCTCGCCGCTCTCGCCGCCCTCCCCACCGCTGAGACACCCGCCGACCTAGCGCTGGCCTGGCAGCGCCTTGAGAGAGAGCACAGCTGGATGTGGAGCATCTCGGGCATGGTGGACCAGTTCAAGAAGACAATTCTCGATTTGGCAGCGAGGGGACTCCTCACTTCAGCGGGGGGGGCCGCAGACCCTGGGACAAACGACGGGCCTTTCCTGTTGGTGAAGGGATGGCGCTGGTTGCGCCTCGAAGCTCTGGCCAGCCACTTTGTGGATTGCCTACACTCGACCCCGCGCTGCGGCGCAAACGGGTATCCTTCTATCCGCACGGCGGATGTGGTGCCAGGGCGCCTAATGTGGCGCCAAGCACGGCTCGTTGACGAGAAGCAATTCGCGGAACGGGTACGCAGGCTGGCTCCTCGAGAAGGGGACATACTTTACTCGCGAGAGGGTGAACGCCTCGGAATCGCTGCATGTGTTCCACCTGGCGTCCGCCTGTGCCTCGGCCAGCGTATGATGCACATCCGTGTGAGGGACGACGTCGACTCGAAGTTCGTGATGTGGATACTCAATTCACCTGTCGTCTATTCACAGGCCGTCGGTGACACGGGCGGTTCCACATCGCCCCATGTGAACATGAAGGACATCCGACAGTTCTGGATACCCGTGCCAGAACCCAATGAGCAGAGGCGGATCGTCGTCGTGGTCGAGCGATTGATGTCCCTCCTCGACGACCTCGAAGCCAAGCTCCGCAAGCAAGAGCAAACCGCCACCCGCCTGGCCGAGTCCCTGGCCGCCGCCGTCGCGGCCTGAGGGAACCATGCCGCGCTCAAGCGGCGCGGCGTGATTGCTCGCCACACGACCAGGGGTCGCAGACGCGAGGGAGTGGCGTCGGGTCGCACCTTGGGCTACCGTAGTGGCGCCATGGCTGAATCGCTCAGAAATCCGCCCCTGGCCGAGGCAATCTTCGAGCTGCAGTTGAAGCCGACAGCCGGATGGGACTGGACGGTCGCCGGCCTCTTATATGAGCGCTTCAAGGATGAGTTTAGCGAGAGGGGCCAGGCTCTTGCGGTGGCACTGCCCGGTTTGCCCACGAACCAGCCCGTGATGGGGTTTCAGCGGGTGCAGCTGAAGCGGCCGGACGGGTCGGCCATGATTCAGATCGCGCCGAACCAGTTGGTGGTCAACCACCTTCGTCCGTATCCGGGGTGGGTGAGTTTCAAGAAGCTGGTGTTGGCCATCGTCGAGGGCTTTTTGGCTACCGGACCAAGGCTCGACCCCACTGGGATGCATTTGCGCTACGTCAATCTTGTCGGCCCTCTGCCACGCCAGGGAGATCTTTCTGCTGTCCTCACGGTTCTGCCACAGCTAAGCGGGCCCTTGATGCGCGAGTCAGCGGGTTTTTACCAGCGCCATGAACTCATCTACGACCAGCCCAAGGGAGTCTTGGTCCTTCAGGCAGGTCTGACCGTAATGGAAAAGGGTCCGCAGGTCGTGTTGGATCTCGATTTTGTGTCAGCCACAAATGGTGCTGGCGGCGTGGATACCGTGGAAGCTCTCTCAACATGGCTGGAAGAGGCCCATGAGAATGTTGGAGCAGCGTTCCGGGCGGCCTTGACGGATAGCGTGTATCATGGGTTCAAGGAGTGAACCGATGGTTCCCGAAGGCGTGACACCGATTCACCTGGACACCGAGGTCAGCAAGCGGCTGATACCTGAGAGCTGCGCGTCCAGTACGGCAAGCACGGTCGCTCCTCTCGCGGTTTCGCTGGCCGCAACCCTGGCAGCCGTGATACCAACGTCCGAGTCACTCATGGCTGCCCAGCACGGACTCGAGCCTCCAGCCGACTTTGCCAAAACCATGGTCGAGTGGACGCAGCTTGGCCAGACACCGGCGCGCACATCCCTCGGGCAGCGACTGCGGTTGCTGCGGGCACAGATTGTGCGCTCTGGGGAACGCCTGCTCTCACTCGACGACGTGAACGAGATCGTGTCGGCTGCTCGGAGGCGCACAGGGGTGTGAGCAAGAAGGTCACGTTCGTCGACACGGGCGTGTTGATCGCGGCCGCACGAGGCGACGAGGAAGCGTCGGCCGCCGCGTTTGCAGTGCTCGACGATCCGGAACGTGAATTCGCATCAAGCGACTTCGTGCGCCTCGAAACGATCGGCCCTACGGCGCGGGAAGGTTACATTGACCAGCTTCACTACTACCTCGAGTTCTTCAAGGAAGGCGTGTCGTTCTGGGCTACGGACCTGAAGATGGTCGTCGACAAGGCCATTGGTGAATGCATGTCAACGCCTATCGATCCCATGGACGCTCTCCATGTCGCTGCGGCCGTGCTGGTCGGTGCCGACGAGCTGGTCACGACCGAGAAGCCAGGGCCGGGCAGGAACATCACTAGGACTGTGAGTCTTCCTGTGGTTTCAATTCACAGCGCAGGAAGACCGAATCCAACGGCGGGAAAGCCGCCGGCTGGGTAGGCGGCGAACTACGCGTGAACCAGCCTGGCCGTCGCGCCTGGCCGTCGCTTTCGCACCCGCGGCCGGGGACCGTCTATCGCCAGGACCTCGTGCGCGACTTCGATCTCGTCGTCGATGAACTCGGCACTGATGATCGATTCCAGGATGACGGGGATGGTTTCTGGAATCATGGAGGCCACTTGTTGAAAGGCCAGCGTGGCGCCGTAGGAAATGGGTTCGTGCTTGCTCGCGGCGTTGACCTCGCTCAGGTGCACCTCGGCCACGCGATTGCCGAAGTCGCGCAGAATCAGGTAGGCCTCGGTCATCGTGGGATCGATCTGTCGGACGTGCGCGAGATCCAGGCACAAGGATGTGGTAAAAAGGGGGGTAGAGCGAAGGACGGAACATGGCCCGGCAAGCAGAGGTCCCGATCACCCCCGGCGTGCTCTCTTGGGCAATCGCCGAGTCGGGCTTTGCCCCCGATGAGGTGGCCGCCGCGCTCAAGGTTTCTGCCGCGGTCATGGCCGACTGGCTGGCTGGTCAAGCGCTCCCGTCCCTGACCCAGTTTCGCCGGCTTGCCCACGTTCTTCGGCGGTCCACCGCCACATTCTTCCTTCCGACGCCGCCCCAGGCAGCGGGGGCGCTCGTGGCCTTCCGCGCGCCGCCGGGGGCAAAGGCACGTTCGCTACGACCCAAGGAGCGCGTGCGCCTTCGGGAGGTCACGCGCCTTCAGAAGACCGTGGCCTGGGTGGAGCGCACTTTTGGCGGGGAGCCCGTCGACCTGCCGCATCTTCGCGTTGGCTCCGATGCCGAGGCCGCAGGGTCTGCCCTGCGCGCGTATGTCGGCGTGTCTTCCGAAGCCCAGGCGGCCTGGCGCAGTGATTCCGACGCATTCCGCGCCTGGCGCGAGGCTTTCGAGAACGCGCGCGTGTCCGTGTTTGCTCTTTCCATGGGCGAAGATGCCACGCGAGGCTTTTCCGTTTGGGATGATGAGGCGCCGCTGGTAGCGGTGAACACCTATTGGAACGCGGCTGCGCGCATCTTCACCCTGTTCCACGAACTCGCTCACCTGGCGACGAGGACGGACTCGATCTGCGTCGAGAACGACCTGGAAACCGAGATTCGCGATACCACCGACGATCTTGAACGCTGGTGCGAGCGAGTGGCCGGCGTTGCGCTGATGCCGAAAGCAGATCTGCTTGGGGCTTTGGCGCAAGCTCGGGTCACTGGCAATGCGGACCTGGCCGTTGCGCGCAAGATCGCCAACCAGTTCCGGGTGAGCATGCGGGCTGCCGTGCTTCGCCTCGTGGATGTGGAACGCGCGACGTGGTCGCTTTTCCACGCCATCCCGCCGGCTTCCGACTGCAAGCGGCCTGGGGGGCCTCCCGGCAAGGGTCGCTCGTTGGCCAAGCAACGGCTGGATGAGTACGGGCGCCGCACGCCCCGGATCCTGATCTCCGCAAGCCAACACGAAATGCTCCACCCGGTCGAAGTAATGCAGCACCTCGACGTGACCTGGGAGGGCCTCGAGGAACTGCGGCAAGCTGTCGCCGGGTAGCGCACAATGAAAGAGGGAGAGCGGCGACGGCTGTATGTGATCGACACATCAAGCGTCATCGAGATCCGGCAAGAGGTAATGGCCCAGGCCAAGAGCGCGCAGGTGGCGGCGGTTCACGACGAGTTAGCGGCGATGGTCGAGCACGGTGAAATACTCTTTCCGGAGCAGGTCATCGCCGAACTCAAGCGGGGTCAGGCGGACGTTGCCTTGCAGTGGGCACTTAAGGTAGCCAAGCACGCCGTGCCGATCGTCGAGCTTGCTCTGGCCGTGCGTGACGTCGTTCGGGACGTGCCCTATCTGGTTGATTCCACCAGCACTTCGTCAACCGACGATGCCGATCCGTGGGTCGTGGGCCTGGCCGTTCTTCGATCTCGGCAGGGTGAAGACGTCACTGTACTCACTGAGGAATACAGGGATCGGCCAGACCGCACAACGGTGTCGAGTGCGTGCGGGATGCTGAGGATTCCAACCATGACCGTCCGGGCATTCCTGCTGTACACGAAGATTTGGCCAAAGTAGCGTTTTCCAGCCGCCTGGCCGCGTCCCCGGCTGCGGTCCGATCAGCGCGGTCACAGGTCGGCGAGAGTTTCCGTTGCCGCCTGCCGGACCGCCGCGCTCGGGTCGGACGTCGTCGATGAACTCGGCACTGACGATCGATTCCAGGATGACGGGGATGGTTTCTGAGGCCGCCAGTCTCGGACGCTGGGCGACAGTTGGATCGATCCAGCTTGCGTGGTGCTACAATTCTGGCATGGACAAGGCGATCCGGGAGAAGCGCGCGGAGATCCTGCGCATCATGGGCGCTCATGGCGCGCGCAATCCTCGGATCTTCGGATCGGTAGCGCGTGGCCAAGACCAGCCATCGAGCGATATCGACGTGCTGGTGGAGATGGAACCGGGCCGGACTTTGCTGGACCTGGTTGGCCTCGAGCAAGACCTGGGGGCTACTTTGGGCCGTCACGTCGACGTGGTGACCGACGGCGGAATCAGCCCCTACCTGCGCGATCGCATCGTGGCCGAGGCCGTGCCGCTGTGAAGGACGATCGCGCCTATCTCCTGTTTGCCTGCAAGAGCGAGCGGAGGATATATGCCAGCGGCTAGAAAGCATAAGCGGGACAGCGACGAGATGCGGCCCGAGTATGATTTCTCGGGGGGCGTCCGTGGAAAATACGCTGCGCATTTCGCCCGCGGCACGAATGTCGTGGTCCTCGCACCTGACGTCGCGGAAGCGTTCAAGACGTCGAGAGCCGTCAACGATGCGCTTAGGGCGCAGCTCAAGCCCGCCGCCAGGGCGCGGCGGGTGCCCAGGCATTGAACCTGCTGGCAAGACGCCGACAGCCAGCGCGGGCGGCGAACTACGTGTGAACCAGCCTGGCCATCGCGCCTGACCGCCGCCTTCGCACCCGCGGCCAGGGACCGCCTGTCGCCAGGGCCTCGTGCGCGGCTTCGATCTCGTCGTCGATGAACTCGGCACTGACGATCGATTCCAGGATGACGGGGATGGTCTCTGGAATCAGGGAGGCCACTTGTTGGTAGGCCAGTGTGGCGCCGTAGGAAATGGGTTCGTGCTTGCTCGCGGCGTTGACCTCGCTCAGGTGCACCTCGGCCACGCGATTCCCGAGGTCGCGCAGAATCAGGTAGGCCTCGGTCATAGTGGGATCGATCTGCCGGACGTGCGCGAGATCCAGGCACAAGGATGCCTCGGGCAGCCGGTCGAACCACGTGCACAGCTCGTCCCGCGTGCGGGCGATGGGCTTTCGCTTGTCCATGTTCTCGATGCAGACCAGCTTCCCGAACGGCCGCCACAGGGCATCGTCGTGAATGGAGTCGGGGTGAACCACGATGGGCCAGCCACGCTGGGCAACCGCCTGCAGCTTGTCCACCACGTGCCGCTCGTGCTGGGCATCCACGTTCGATGGCGCGTGGACCGACTTGAACGAAAACTGGTTCAGATCCAAGCCGTCAAGCGACTCCATCAGCGGATCCAGCTCTGCCGCACGCAAAGCAGAAAGCTCCACCGCCTTGGCGCCAGTCTCTCGCAGCATCTGCAGCCCTCGCCGAAAATCGGCGAAAGCCAGGGCACCGGTGGAGAATCCTACAAGACGCATCAAAAAACCCCGTAGTGTCTGGTCAGCTTAGCAAGGTCGGCGTCGCCATCGAAGAAAAAGCCATTGTCACGAGAAGCATGTCAGGCCGGATGTCACACCGATCCAGATGGTCGCGCCTGACCGTCGCTTTCGCACGCGAGGCCGGGGACCGCCTATCGCCAGGGCCTCGTGCGCGGCTTCGATCTCGTCGTCGATGAACTCGGCACTGATGATCGATTCCAGAATGACGGGGATGGTTTCTGGAATCATGGAGGCCACTTGTTGAAAGGCCAGGGTGGCGCCGTAGGAAATGAGTTCGTGCTTGCTCGCGGCGTGACCTCGCTCAGGTGCACCTCGGCCACGCGATTCCCGAGGTCGCGCAGAATCAGGTAGGCCTCGGTCATCGTGGGATCGATCTGTCTGACGTGCGCGAGATCCAGGCACAAAGATGCCTCGGGCAGCCGGTCGAACCACGCGCACAGCTCGTCCCGGGTGCGGGCGATGGGCTTTCGCTTGTCCATGTTCTCGATGCAGACCAGCTTGCCGAACGGCCGCCACAGGGCATCGTCGTGAATGGAGTCGGGGTGAACCACGATGGGCCAGCCACGCTGGGCAACAGCCTGCAGCTTCTCCACCACGTGCCGTTCGTGCTGAAGACCGAATGCGAATGGCACACGCCCCGGGGCCGCTAGGCTGGGGGACGCAACTCGGCTATAGTCGGCGAATGCAGGCGATCCGCACGAAGACGAGGTGACGGCGAGACATGCGCTTCGAGTGGGATCCAGAGAAGGCCCGGCGCAACCTTGCGAAGCACGGGGTGTCTTTCGCGGAGGCGGCGACCGCATTCGCGGATCCGCTCTCGCTGACGACTTTCGATCCCGACCACTCCGACGATGAGGATCGGTTCTTGCTGCTTGGTGCCACGCACTCGTTGCGCCTGGTGGTCGTGTCGCACACGCATCGAGATGAGAACGTCCGCATTATCAGTGCTAGACTCGCTGCCAAGAGCGAGCGGAGGATATATGCCAGCGGCTAGAAGGCAGAAGCAGGACAGCGACGAGATGCGGCCCGAGTATGATTTCTCGGGAGGCGTCCGTGGAAAATACGCTGCGCATTTCGCCCGCGGCACGAATGTCGTGGTCCTCGCACCTGACGTCGCGGAAGCGTTCAAGACGTCGAGAGCTGTCAACGATGCTCTCAGGTCGCAGCTCAAGCCCGCCGCCAAGGCGCGGCGGCTGCCCAGGCATTGATCCTGCTGGCAAGGCGCCGACACCAGCGCGAGCGGCGAACTACGCGTGAACCGGCCTGACCGTCGCGCCTGACCGTCGCTTTCGCACGCGCGGCCGCGGGCCACCTGTTGCCAGAGCCTCGTGCGCGGCTTCGATCTCGTCGTCGATGAACTCGGCACTGACGATCGATTCCAGGATGACGGGGATGGTTTCCGGAGTCATGGCGCAGCACGAGGCCAAGCGCGAGAACGAGTATCGACGCAAGGCCGAATCCCGGCTTGTGGCTTCGTGCGCCCAGATCGCACGAGCAGCCCGCGTCGGCGGGAGTGTCCTGCGCAAGACCAGCCGCGCCGCCGGTGCCAGCCGCACCACCCGCTCCTGGGGCGCCACCAGCCCCGCCCGATTCCGCATCGGGCGCGCCGCCATCGGAACCCGCAGAACCCCAGGCGCCGTACGCCGCCTGCATTGCCTCAAGCCACCACTTGACCCCAGCGTCCGGGTTCACGGCCATGGTATTGGCGTCGACGTCCGCAACGTTCGAGTATCCGCCCGGAGTCATGAACGGGCCGCCGATGCCCTGCCCCGGTCCGCATTGCAGCCACGTCGATGCGAGCACGTAGCCGGCGTTGTTGTTTATGGCGTCCTCCGCGTCGCTTATCGCCAACGCCTTGTACGCAGATGTGTAAAGGCCGATCCGTATGTAGTTGTCGTAGTTGGCGGTCTTGCTGTAGGCGCCCCAGTAGTTGGTAGCATCGGGCACTCCCTCGCTCTCCAGCCACGGCTTGCCCGCAACCTTGGCGCCATAATGGATGTTGAGGTCGGAGCTCGCTTGGCAATCGGTTGGGCTTCCCCCACCCACGCTCGCGGAACCTCTATTGCACGCGATCATGATCGAGGGATCGACGGCATGCCCGGCGGCGATCAAGAAGGCGTCAGTGAACGGGGACATGCCTTCGTTGTCGGGGTCGAGGAAGACATTGCGGTAGTTGTTGGTTTTCAGCCACGTCACGGTGTTCGCGATGGCCTGGTTCGCCTGCGTTTGTGTCCATCCGACCAGCCCATCCATTGCGGTCGAGGCGCCCCAGTAGAGGCACCCCACCAGCACGACCATGCCGCGAGCGTCTGCGGCCTCGATGATCTTCGCCATCCGTGCCGCGTAGGTGGGGTCGATGGTGGCGTCCGGAAGGTAGCCCTTGACGTCTCCGAAGCGCGATCCCATGAAGAACACGCTGAACGTGTTGATGCCGTAGGATTTGAACACGTCCAGATTGGCGATCAGCTCTTGCGCCTTGGCGTCGCTGACCAGGCCGTTCGAGAGCCGCAGGCCGATCACCTTGAACGGCTTGCCGTTGATCTGCACGTTACTGCCCGAAACGGAGAAGACGTTCTGCCCAGCCGATGCTTCGGTGGCGAACCCGGCAATTGCCAGAGAAAGCATCGATGCGTGCAGTACAAACGGAAATCTCGCGGTCATCTTGTCTAGCCCGTCGGATCCAGCAACTCCGCCAGCAGCGCGTCCACGTCGCCTTGATTGCGCAAATAGTACGGCGCCAGGCTGCGCACTTTTCGCCCCACGCGCACGGCCAGCAAGGGCAAGCGCCGACTGAGCGCGAATACAGCCTCGTCGGTTTGGTCGTCGCCCACATATAAAGCGGCCCGACAGCGCAGCCGGCGCAATTCTGATTGAAGGGCCGTCGCCTTGTTGGGGGCATTCTTCGGCAAGAGATCCACCACGAGAAGCCCCTTGAGCACGCGAGCGTCAGCCAGATCGGCAGTGGCCGTCACAATGGCCTTGAGAGCAGCCGGCCGGTTGCGCGACTTGCGATAGTGGATGGCCAAGCTCGCGCCCTTGTCGTCAAATACGATCCCAGCCAGGTGCCCAAGGCGCGGTTTCAAGCAAGCCAGCCAGCGTCGGACCGCGCGTCGAGCAGCGGGCAGGGCAGGCGATGGCTCGATGCCGTGATTGCCGAAAACTCGCCGCAGGGGAATTCCCGACAAGCGACGGGCGACATCAGCCCGGTTGCGACCAGAGATCACGACGCAGGGATATTTGCGCGCCGCCTCGGCGAACAATCGCCGGGTGCGCGGACGCAGGTACGCGCGGGCTGGATCCGCCACGATGGGCGCCAGGGTGCCGTCGAAGTCAAAGGCCAGCAATACGCGGCCGTGCGCCAGACGGCGCAGCACCAGACGATTCTGCGGCGCCAACAGCGACTTCATTTCGGAAGCCTGCGCAGGCTCGAAATATCGTCGCTGCTGCGGCCCAACAGGGTTTCCTTGCGGCGCAGGCGAGCCGCATCCATCAGCATACGCCCGGCCCAACGGTATACGTTGAACTCGGCTAGAAAGGCGCGCATGGCGCGCATGCGCTCGCGCTGCTCGTCCACGGACATGGCCAGGGCCCGCGCCATGGCGGCGCTGGCTTCTTCCAGGTCATAGGGATTGACCACCAGGGCCTCGGACATCTCGCGCGCGGCGCCGGTGAACTGGCTCAAGAGCAGCACGCCACGCTCGTCGTCGCGGGCTGCCGCAAATTCCTTGGCCACCAGGTTCATGCCGTCGTGCAGGCTGCTGACGTAGCACAAATCGGCGGCGCGATAGTAGCGGAAGACCTGGGGCGGCTCGTGGTGCGCGCGCAGAAGGATGATGGGCTGATAGGCGCCCTCGCCGAAGCGCTGGTTGATGCGCGCCGCGGTTCGCTCTACGGTTTCGTCGAGCTGGCGGTAGCGCTCGATGAGGCTTCGGCTGGGTGCCGCCATTTGCACGAAGCTGAAGCGGCCAGCATAGGCGGGGAAGCGCTCCAGAAATCTTTCCACCGCCAGCAGGCGTTCCTCGATGCCCTTGGTGTAGTCGAGCCGGTCCACCCCCAGACCCAGCAGGGCATCCTCGCGCAGACCCAGCTCCTTGCGCACCCCGCTGCGACACTCGGGTACCGGCGGCGCGCTGGCGACCCAGCGGCTGGGCCATTCGATGGAAATGGGGTAGGGCCGCACCAGGGTCGCGCGTCCGTGTTGCACCACCGAGTTCTGCTCGCGATCGATGCGCGCCTCCAGGTAGCGATCCACCGAGTCGAGAAAGTTGTTGCAGTGCTGGCGCGTGTGGAAGCCCAGGATGCTGCTGCCGAGCATTCCCTGCAGGATCTGGGCACGCCAAGGGCAGATGCCGAAGTGCTCGCCGTTGGGCCAGGGGATGTGCCAGAAGGTGATGATGGTGGCGCGCGGCCGGCGCTCGCGCACCAGGCGCGGCACCAGGGCGAAGTGGTAGTCCTGCACGAGCACCACGGGATCCTCGCCCTCGGCTTCCTCGCACACCGCCTCGGCGAAACGGCGATTCACGGCTTCGTAGGTGGCCCAGTCGGTGCCGCGGAAAATGGGCCGCGCGTGAGCCAGGTGACACAGCGGCCACAGGCCTTCGTTGGCCAGGCCGTAGTAGTAGCCGCGTTCTTCCTGCTCGGACAGCCACACCCGGCGCAATTCATACGATTCTTCGCCGGGCGGCACGCGCAGGTGGTCCTTACTGTCCACCACCGTGCGATCGGCGGAGCCACTGCCATGGGCGATCCACACGCCCGAACAGGCGCGCAACACTGGCTCGACTGCGGCGACCAGGCCGCTGGCAGGATGGCGAACCTGAACCGCGCCATCAGCGCCGCGTTCGTGGATGTAGGGCTCGCGGTTGGCCAGCACGATGACCTTTTCGCCGGGGAAGTGGCGCACCAGGGCCTGCTTGAGATGTTGCGGGTTCCACGCGCTGGCCGGGCCGTCCATCTCGCGCTCGGCGGCGATGCGCTCGACCAGTTCGCGCACGTCGGCCACGATGGGTAGGAATTCCTTGCGTCGCGATTCCCCCAGGATGAAGCGGCGCAGTTCTTTGCGGAAGCCACGCCACGACAGGCGCGCGGCGATCAGCGCGACCAGCCCGGCGCAGAGAGCAAGTCCGGCGAAGACCATGAGCAGAAGCTGGCGCAGGCGCGCGCCTTGGCGCTCGATGATGGAGATATCGTTCACCAGCAGCAACAGGCCCAGGGGCGAGCCTTCGCGCACGACCGGCACGGCGCTGAGGTACACCTCGCCGCCAGGCAAGGACCAGTTGCTGCCCCAGACCAGGCCGGGCAATGTGGGCTTGTCCTCGCGCTCGGCGGCCATACGCTGCCTGACCTGGGCGCAAGCAAGATCACGGGGAAAGGCGGGCGTGCGGGCCAGCAGTTGGTTGTTCTGGTCGCAGGCCCCGGCAGCCGTGATGCGCTCGTCGCGGGCCAGATCGGTCAGCATGGCTTCGAAGGGCTCGCGCGCTCCGGCGGTCCAGCGTGCCAGCAACGCGGGCTGGGTTTTCTGGGCCAGCCCAGCCATGTGCTGGGCGATGTCCGACTCGGACCAACGACGCGTGCTTCTCTGCACCGCGCTCGAGGCCAAGTAGGCCAGCAGCGCCACACCGACCAGAAAGACGACGAGGAAGCGAGCCGTTCTGCGCATGTTCCTCCCAGGGTTTCAGGGTCCGTGCCTAGGCTAGTCTCGGCCTCGCGTCCCGGCGCGCTACCGCGAAACGCACGGATCAGCCTAGCCGGAGGCCGACTTGGCTTCAACAGTGGTGATTGGACATCTATAATGTTCGATGCGTGCTCTCCCTGCGACTGTCCGCCCTGGTTGCAGCCACATTGTTTGCGGCTGAGGCCCTGGCTGTGGCGAGCGGAACGCCCTGGCCTGCACGACGACGTCACAGCGAGGACGGGCTGCGGCCCGGCGTGCACGAGTTGAAAGACATCCGACGCTGGCCGGCCGAGCCCGCATCCCCAGCCGGACCACCTGATGCGACTCGCTTCCGTGCAGCGCTGGCTGGATTGTGCCAAGGCATGGCCACGGCGCGAGCCATCGGCCACATCGCCGACGACGTGCGCGCAGCCGCTGCCGAGGCGGGTGTGGACCCGTTTCTCCTCGGCGCGCTGGTGTACCGGGCCAGTCGCTGCAATCCTCTATGGCAGACTTCGTTCGGCGTCGGTCTGCTGCAGCTCCAGCCGGCCATGTACGCGACCAATGTGCGCGGCTCGACACTGGTGTATCGCGTGCAGCAGGGCGAGGCGTGGACGGAGAAGACGCGACCGCTGCCGCGGGGCGGGCTTGATCCTTTGCGTCTCAAAGAGCCGCGCCATCACCTGCGCGTCGGGGCGGCGCTATTGGGCATGTGGCAGGACCAACACCCGGCCATCGATCGGGCCTTTGCGGGTTCGGTGCCTCACCGGAGCGCAGTGGCCCACCTGGGATGGGGCGATGTGGTGCGCGGCACGAGCGGCGAAGATCGCGCCTTGGTCGCCCGGCGGCGGTTCATCGAGCGCTACCTGGGCACGCAGCCGGTGCCCCACGCAACGCCACTGGGACTTGCCGTGGTCTCCCCGCTGGAAGGCACGCCGCGCGTGGCGCCCAGTGGCCCGGGCGAAGATCGCGACGAGGGCGCGCGCGCCCACCGCGGGCTGGATATCGACGCCACCACGGGCGAGCCGGTGGGTAGCGTGGCCGACGGCGTGGTGTGGTTCGCGGGTTTCGATTTGCCCGGCCGGGTGCGGCCCCAGCCTGTGCCGCCTGAGGAGCTGGCGCACACGCGGCGTCCGCCGTTGGGCCCGGGTGGCTTGTTCGTGTGTGTACGTCATACCGAAGCGATCTTCTCTTGCTACATGCACTTGTCGTCGTACCGGGTGCACATCAACGATCGGTTGAAGGCGGGCGACACCCTGGGCGCGGTTGGTCGCTCGGGCGTCAAGTCCTCAGGCAGTCACCTTCACCTGGAGATTCACGTCAAGGGCGAGGCCATCGATCCCGCTCCCATTCTGGGGCCTGAGCTGGTGATTCCACCACAAGACACCGTGGCCCACGATCTGGCCATGCAAGCGAAGAAGCTGCGTCTCAAGCACGAGCGGCGCGCTCGCTGGCGCGCGCACCTGGCCGCGCGCAAAGAGCTGGCAGCACGACGGCAGTAGCCCTGGCGGCCTGCCCTAGGGCATAATCGCCGATATGAGCGAAACAGGAGCGAGCCTGGGCGGTCAGCCGCGACGGAAATTCGAAGGCGCAGGGGGAACGCCCGGTGGTGTCGGCGAATTCTTCATCGGGGTGGGCCTGGCCGCGGTCGGCTTCTATCTGCTGTTCAACCACGTGTATGTGCAGACCACCTTCGGCCACCCTAGCGGCTTCGGCGTGTTTGGCAGCAGCTTCGGCCTGACCCTGGTGCCGCTGCTTCTGGGCATCGGCACGCTTTTCGTCAACGGCAAGTCCATCTTGGGCTGGGGCTTGACCGTGGGTGGTCTGCTGTTCATCGCGGCGGGCATCCTGATGAACCTGCACATCTACTTCCGCACCACCACTCTGTTTGACGTGCTCGTCATGTTCGGCCTCATCGCTGCTGGCCTGGGCCTGGTGGTCAAGAGCCTGCGTCCGCACAAGCCGTAGGGGCGACTTGCGGTCGCCCGGTACACCGTTCACTTCATCGCGACGACAGTGTCACGTGGTCCGGCAACCCCGCGCACCAGCGTAAACACGATCCCGCTCAAGGCATAGAGGGCCACCACGGTGTAACCCGTCGGCAGGTCGAGGAAGTACGACGCCGTGATGGCGATGAGGTTGAGCACTGTCCCGAGTCCCCACGCGAGCAGCAGCTTCGCCCTGAACGAGCCCTTCATGCTCGATACCATGAACGCAGGCGCAACCAGAATGGCGAACACCACGAGCACCCCGGCGAGATTGACCGAGCTGGTGACGGTGAGTGAGAACGTGCCGAAGAACACCAGCTCTTTCAACGTGCCCCGCAATCGCCCCATGGTGAACCACAGCACAGTCCCAATGGCTAGATACAGGGCCGCGGTCTTGAGCACCGCACTCATGGGCACGAAGAGAATGTCCGCGGCGACCAGGTGCTGCATCTCCTCAGCCCCGCGCGGCGCCCGCGACAGAGCAATCACCGCGGCGCTCATCCCGAAGGCGTAGAGCAGCCCAATGAACGCCTCATGGTTGCGCGTCCGCTTGGTCGACAGAGCAATGAGAAAGGCGCCCGCGAGTGAAAAGGCGAGCGACACCGGGTATATGTGCTTGCCATCGAAAGCCAGAATGGAGACGGCGGCGCCAAAGGCTGCCATCTGTCCAATTCCCAGGTCGGTGAAGATGATGCCGCGCTCGATGATGTGCAGTCCATAGTACGAATGGATGCCCAGAAGCACCACCGAGAGAAGGAAGGCACTGAGCAGAATGTCGATCATTTGACGACGCTCGCGAGAAGGGTGTCGTAAAGACTGAAGATGTCCTTGGCAGCCGCCACCGCTCCCACATCTTGTGGCAGCACGGCCCAGGGGACTGACAATTTCTTGGCCAGACCCTCGGCTGATTTCATTTCGTGATACGGGTCAGTTACCACCATGTAAACTGCTCTGGCCGCGTTCGCCTCAATCAGCTCTTCCAGGTGCCGGCTGGTGGGCGGAATGCCGGGTTTCGGCTCGAGTTCGCCGACAATCTTCATTCCTGTGCGCAAGGCAAAGTAGTCAAACAATCGGTGGTACTGGATAATGGCCTTGCCTCTCAGTGGCTCGGCCTTCTTGTCCCATTCGGCGGACTTTACCTTCCAGCGCGCCAGGAATGCGTCGAGGTTCTTCTGGTACACGCTGGCGCCGTTCCGGTCGGCGCGCACAAGTGCATCGGCGATGGCCCGCGCCAGCCCCGGGACATTGTGCCAGTCGAGGATGAAGTGCGGGTTTCCCTCGGGATGGATGTCGCCTTCAGAGCGGCTGACGTTGTCCGGTTTTTCGATGAGCTCGACGGCCTGGGACAGATCAATGAGGCCTTCGGATCCCGGCCTGATCTTCGGGTTGTTGGCCTGCCGGATGAGTGGCGGCACGAAGCCGATCTCCAGCGAGGCGCCATTGATGATGAGAAGGTCCGCCTGGCGCAACTTGCCGATGAACGACGGCCGCGGCACCACGAAATGCGGATCCTCATCACCCTTGGCCAGCGTGGTCACACCGACTCGGTCCTTGGCCATCTCCCCGACCAGCGCCGCAATGTACGGATAGGTGACCACGATCTTGGTCTTGGCCTGCGCGGGGACGGCCAAGGTGAAGCAGGTCGCTGCTGCGACCAACGTGCTTGTTCTTGTGTAATTCATTGGGCTTCTCCTAATCCTCAGAACGAGTGCGCTCCGTGGGGGCCGACGGCGATGTTCATCTGGAGCAAGACTTCGTGAATAGGTTTCTGCACGACATCCAGGTAGCGAGACCGGTCGTAGGCATACTGAAGTCGGAATCTGGAGAATTCAGTGGGGCTGAATTCGAGCATGGTGGTGTAGCGCTGTAGCATGTTGTCGAGCGACTGGCCCACGCCGTCGATGGTGAGCGAATTCTGGGCGAGCAGGTCGAAACGCTCGCCGGCTCGCCACCGGCCCGGATCGTCGAATCGCCAGATGACCTGGGTATAGAAGCCACCCTGCTTCTTGGATTCGTGGTGGACGAACCCGTCGGAAGCCTGCACGCGATCCCCGGATGACACGCGTCCCAGGTACTCACTTTGCCAGGTGATGCTGCGGTAGGAACTGATGAGATATTTGTACGTGAGCTCCGCATCGTACAGGACTGTGCCGGGAGCGCTGAAGACCGTGGTGGTCGGCGAGCCGTACGACTGGGTCGAGTGTCCGTACATGGCTGACGCCCCAACCAGAAAAACATTGTCTCCTGAATCGAAGGAGGACTTCACCGAGCCGACATACAAGGCCGGGACGAAAGGAGCGGTGGACGACAATGTGGTCCCGTTGGCCGTAGTCAGACTGTATCCAACGGCGTTGAAGGTTTGTGATTCATCGGAGACACCTTGAAAGACCTCGAAGTTGAACTGTAGGAGAAAATCGACTGGCGCCGTCCAGGACACCCTCAATCCTGGGTTCTTGAATCCCTCAGTACCCATGAAGGCCTCGTAGACCAAGGGTTGGTCGTAGAAATCCCAGACGTGCTGGTGCATCCCATTGAGTCGTCCGAAGGCCGAGAGAAACTTTCCGATGCGCAGCTGAAATCCCCATGGGAGCTGGCGGGTGTCGACGTAGGTTTCCTCGACGTCGACGACGTCGGCCGTACCAGGTGCGATGGTGACCACGCTGAAGAAGTCAAAGTACGGATCGACCGCGATGTTGAAGGCCAACTCCAGGTAATTTAAGTTGATCCCGCGTAACTT
>Ga0265316_10001149_pt1 | contig 28696 bp, 20 predicted proteins | sample 4522metaG_FD_202092 | JGI IMG/M metagenome (GOLD analysis project Ga0265316, IMG submission 202092) | Rhizosphere microbial communities from Carex aquatilis grown in University of Washington, Seatle, WA, United States - 4-5-22 metaG | ecosystem: Host-associated > Plants > Roots > Rhizosphere >...
CGCTGCTGTCGCACAGATGCGTGCCGACCACCTGCAACTTGCCGAACTTGGCCGGCAGCGGCGCTTGCGCGACCGTCGCAGGCGCGGGCCCGCGCGCCGACGAAGCACACCCGAGCAAAGCCGGGCCCAGCACGAGAATCGCAAACGTCGATCGCTTCATGGCCGTCACTCCTAGCCCGCGCCTCGGCGGTGCGCAAGCGTGAGGGTTGCCAAGGAAGATCGTCAGTCGGTTTCTTTACACCGAGTGGTCACTTGCGGTCCCGCGGGCGGCGGGGTGTAGCGGCCCTGCTCGCCCGACGTGATCTGCCCCGTGCGCAGCAGTTCGCGCGCAAGCAAGAGCATCTCGTCGTAGGCGATCTTGCTCTGGGGATCGAACTCCAGCGACTTCTGGTACGCCTGATACGCCTCCTTGAGCCTGCCCAGTTCGAACAGCACATACCCGCGCTTGCGCCACGCGATTCCGGCGGCACACTTTCCCTCGGACAGCTGGATCAGCGTTTCGACTTCCTCCAGTGCAGCCTCGGATTGTTTGGTCATGGCCAACGCCTGTACGAGTTCGGAACGAGGCCCTGTCAAGTTCGGTGCGAGGGAAATTGCGGCGCGCAGGATCGGGATCGCCGCGCGGTAGTCCTGGAGATCGACAGCACAAAATCCTGTGTGGAAGGTGATGCTGTAGGCCTTGGGCGAAACCCACACCACACCGCGCGGATAGTCCTTGGCATGTTCGCTGGCCCAGCTCAAGAGCATGGCGAACTGTCTCCGGTCGGCCGCAGCCAGGGGGGCGGCACCGAGACTCTTGGATTCCGCCAACCAGGCTTGCCGGGCCTCGACCAAGCGTCCGATGCTCTGCTGGCAGGGAACGCGCTCGGGTGAAAGATCCTGGGACGCCGGCAGCCCGTCGCCGAGAACGAGAGGGTGCGCTGGCATGTTGGCGGAGCGCACCTCCACCAGGGTCGGCACGTCGTGCTTGGGCAGATGGGCGTCGGACCAACGGATGAAATCGTTGAATCGAATTCCGGGCAAGTACTTCGCCGGAATGGTCCACCCAGGCCGCGAAAAGGAAAGAACCACGTACTCGTCAAGGAAGCCAGCGTCTTTCACCGTGACCAGCAAGTCCAGGTACGGATCCTTGGCAACGTCCTTTCCTCGCAATTCCTTCCAGGCATCGGCCAAAGCGGCGCGCGCCGCATACTCGGTATCGAAATCGTCTACGCCAGCGTTGGGATTGGCGGCGCCGCGTTCATCGATTGCCAGTGACTTGCTCGCGCCGTAGGCGAGCCACGGCCCCATCTTTCCCACGCCTCCTTCGAGGACTTCGGGCGCCAGCACAATCTCGCCCTTGCCATGCTTCGCATTTGCCGACGCCTTGTTACCGCCGCGGCTGTCGCCTCGACCTGTCCCAGGCGAAGCCTGGTTTTCGACACCGACGTGTCCGCATCCCGTAAGAATCCAAAATGCGACAGTGAGCAACGCCAACGTGAGGCTGCGCATAGTGCGATTGTGCCACGACTGCACTTCATAGGGGTGTCGAAGAACAGTTTCATGAACTCGTAGTTTCAGCGCTCTTCGAGGTTCACACTGCGAAGTGGAAACACGATGATGTACGACCGCTGGCTGCGGCGGATGAGCAGGGCGTCCCCGGCCTCAATGCCAGCCTTGAATGCGGCGAACCAGGGCTCGGCGGCCATGCGCTTGTCGCCCAGGATGTACTCGGGCACGTACAGATCCACTTCTAGATACTGGCCCTCGGCCTTGGCAAAGAGCGACCGGCCAAAGGCAAAGGGCCGGTCGCCGGGCGCAGGGTAGAGATCGTTGTGCAAGGCCCCGCCGTACACAACCACCTTTCGTGCGCGCTCGCTAGCCACCGGTCGCGGCGCCGCAAGCCAGCGGCTCACCTCGCTTTGCAGGCGATCGCGCGTCAGGGTCAGCATCTTGGCGAAACCGGTCTCGCCGTCTTTGTCCGTGACCCGTCGATAGTCCTTGCACGACATGGTCAGGATGTGGGGCGCGATGCCCGCGGCCTTGGCCCGTTTGAGCAGAGTGACGATCTCGTTTTCCGTTTCGGGTGGACGCTCGATCGTGGTCTGGACTTCCTCGACCACCTTGGTTTCCTGCTTGCCACATCCACCGTCCGTGACCCAGGTTTCCACCACCAGATCGGTCGCCTGCCTGGCGACCAGGGGCAGAAGCTCGTCGGTAAAACGCAGGAGCGACGACGGTATCTTCGTGGTCGCCATGGTTTGGTGGTATTCGCCAAAGGCCACCACTTGCGCTGGCGTGGCCAGCACTTGCGCGAGCGCCTGGGCCGCGGTCGCGAAGTGCGTGACGGCCGGACGCTCCTGCGCGGGCACGGTTGGTGCGGGCGCGGGCTTCGCTGCAAGTGACGCAGTCGGTGCGCCGCTCGCGATGATCGCAATCAGAAGCCGCAACCGAGCCCCGGGTTTGTTGGCCGTTGTCATCGTGCTCTAGACCGTGTGCATCCTAACCATGGCAAGCGTAGCCTGATATTGCGCCGCCGGATTCCGAATTGTCGTCGCGGGGTTTGCCAACATGCTGCGATCATGAGCCTCGCAATGGCTGCGTCCGCGCCATCCGTGTGATAGACAACGGCCCGAATACGCCCTACCCTGACCTCATCGCTGCACGAAAGGCCACCGCAGCCGCATGACCACTTTCCGCGCTCGTTCGTACAAACCCGCCGCTGCGGTGAAAACACCGTTGTCCGTGAACGATCTGGTTGCCGATTTGACAACCCGTTTGCTTGCAGCTGCGCAATTGGCCGCGGTTGAACGTGGCCAGGCCATCATTAGCTCGGTGTTCTCCGCGCTCGCGGCCGGGGTGGATGGCCACCTCGGAAAGGCGGAAAAGAAGCGGGCCGATCGCGAACGAGACCGGATGGTGACCACGCTGACCCGGCAATTCCTGAAGGCCATCGAGAAGCCGCTGCGTGCGAACGTGCGCGCGAGAATCAAGCGCGAGTTGGCCAGCGACGCTGTAGCCTCCAAGCACACGACCTCAGCTCTTGGCGCCGAACCCGTGCGTCGGCGGATTCGGCGCGCGCGTCCCAATCGACACCTGCCCCCGCCGCTCGACCCCGAGCAGATCAAGCGCGACCAGGAATTCGCACGGTTGCGCGCGCTGCTCAAACCCGTGGCCGCAGAAACCATCGTCCCCTTGCCCGCACCCATTGCCGTCGCACCGCCCGTCCAGCCACCGCGGCCGACGTCGCCCGGCGATGTTCTGCGCGCGCTGGAGAAGGAAATCCAGAACGCGGTGCCGACCCTCGGAACCCTTGGACCCGAACGGTGCGGCGCCCAGATCGCGGCGTGGGTTGGGCAAGTGCGCGGCCTGCGCGACCGCCTTGCCCCGGACGTCGCGGCCACCATGCGCCCGGCCTTCCGCATCTTCCTGGAGCATCTGACCCAGCTTCGCGTCGAGATGGAAGCACACGTCGTGGATGCCCTGGAGCCCAATTGGAAGGCGCCCGACTGGGACGCCTACGTCGAGGTCAACCTAGCGCGCGCCCTACAGCGGGCACCCGAACTTTCGATCGACAGACTGCACATGCACCATCGCGCGATGCTGCGCGCGCTGGTTCTTCCCCATCGCCGGAACGTGCCCGAGCAAGCGGCGGCCATCATCGACGCCGCGGCCGGGGCGCTGCACCCCGAGGATTCGCTGCTGCAATCCGCGATACGTCGCCACCGCCCCGCGCCGCCGGTACCAGCACCGGTGCCGCCCGAGAGTTCGTCCGCCGCACCGTCCGTTGTTGATGCCGCGCCCGCCCCGCAGCCGAGCAGCGAATCGCTTGGCGAGGCCGCGGCCGAAGTCCCTGCGCCAGCAGCGGACGCCCCGGCCGAACCTGTGACCGCCGAGAACGAATACGACAGCCTGTGGACCAAGTAGTCCGAGTCCTGACGGAAAAGCCGTGGGCACTCCTCGCGTGGCCGGCGTTAGCCATGGTCGCGGCCACGCTCTTGCGCGCGCTACTCGGCCAGGGGGCGAATCGGCTGGCCATCGTGCCACGCACCTCGGGCGGACTCGTTGGGATCTTCACCGCGCCCTTCATGCACGGTGGCGCGGCCCATCTGGCGGCCAACCTGCCGCCCTTCATCGTCCTCGGCGCGCTGGTGCTCCGCCACGGCCAGCACACGTTCCTCAAGACCGTGCTGCTCATCGCGCTCGGCTCGGGCCTGCTGTTGTGGCTGCTTGGCCGGTCGGCCGCGCACATGGGCGCCAGCGGCGTCATCTTCGGTTTTTTTGGCTATCTCGTCGCTCTCGCTTACTTCAGCCGAGGCATGACCGACGTTCTCATCGCCGGGGCGGTGGTGCTGGTCTACGGCTCGATGCTGGCGGGCATCAAGCCGGCGCGCAATGGAACGTCCTTCGAGGGCCACTTCTTTGGCCTGCTAGCCGGCGTCGCCACCGCCTGGCTGGAACACATTCCAACCCTCAAGTAATCAGGTAGCGGCCCCAGCGGTTCCGACTATGCTTGGCGAATCGCCTTCTTGCCAAAGCAGTCACCTTGAGCCGCACCCTCGGATTTGCCATTCTCTTCGCCGTCGCCAGCACCATCATCGCTGGGCTCCACTACTATTTCTGGGTCCGCTTGGTGCGCGACACGCAGCTGTCCGGGCTCGCGCGCACGCTCGCCACGAGCAGCGTGGCTGGACTGGCGCTCCTTGTGGTGGCCACGATGACCGCGGGACGAATGGTTCCGCGCCTCGGACGCGTGCTCGCCTGGCCGGGCTTCATCTGGATGGGCGCCATGTTCTTCCTCTTGGTCGCTCTGCTGGGCACGGATGTCGTGCGACTCGTTGCTACCCTTGCCAGTCGCTGGTTCGGCGCTACCAACGCCTTTGATGGCTCCCGCCGCGTCTTCACGGCGCGCGTACTGGCCGGCGCCGCGCTGGCCAGCGTGGGCGGCGTGACCGCGGCGGCGGTTCGCGCGACGCGCGGCCAGATCGCGGTCAAGCGCATCGAGATCCTGCTTCGGCGCTTGCCCCCCAGCCTCGACGGCACGCGCATCGTCCAGATATGCGACATGCATGTGGGCGGGTTGCTCGGGCAGAAGTTCGTCGAACGCGTGGTCCGCACCGCCAACGAGCTCAAACCCGACGTGATCGCCATCGTCGGCGATCTGGTGGATGGCACCATCGAGCAGCTGCGACCCGCGCTGGCTTCGGTGGCCAGTTTGCGCGCCCGCCACGGCGTCTTCTTCGTCACCGGCAACCACGAATACTACTCGCGCTCGAGCGCACGGGCCTGGATGGACGAGATCGACGGCATGGGCGTGCGTGTGCTGCGCAACCAGCGCGTGGCCATTGGCGAGGGGACCGAGAGCTTCGACCTGGCCGGGGTTCCCGATCACGGTGCCTCGCGCTTTCCCGACGACGGCCCGGCCGAAGACATCGCGGGCGCGCTGGCCGGGCGCGATCCCTCGCGCGCGGTGGTGCTGCTGGCCCATCAGCCCATCGCCATTCACAAGGCCGCCAGCCTGGGCGTCGATTTGCAGCTCTCCGGCCACACCCACGGCGGACAGATCTGGCCCTGGGGCGCACTGGTGCGGTTGCAGCAGCCTTACATTCGCGGCCTTCATCGCATCGGCGAATCGCAACTCTACGTGAGCTGCGGCACCGGATTCTGGGGACCGCCCATGCGCCTCGGCGCCCCGGCCGAGATCACCGAAATCATCTTGCGCGCGCCCAAGACCCCGGTGACGTGAGAGACCTCTTCAGTTGCCTGCCCGACGTGGTATCACCGTGGGCAACGTGGGCACCGAGCACGAAGCGACGGATCGCAGGCGTGGCATCGCGAATCCATCGATCGGTTCGGCTATCGCGATCTATCTAAGGCGGCTGGCACGCCACCGAAAGCCGCTGCTCAAGATCAGCGTGCTCTTTCCCATCAAGCACGCGGCCTATCTGTTCTATCCGCTTCTCATCAAATACATCATCGACAGCTTCATTCCGGCCCGCCGCATCGATCTCATCTTCCTCAGCATCGGCGTGGTCGTGGTCCTGGGCGTGGTGAACTACTTCTGCCACCGCGCCTATTCGGTTCACGAAACCATCATCACCAAGAACGTCTCGCGTGACCTGCGCAACCAGTTGGTGCACAAGCTGCAACTGCTGTCGCTGCAGTACCACACCCGTCACGAAAGCGGACGCTTCTTCTCCAAAATCATGATGGACGTCGAGCGCACCGAGCGCTTCGCCGATCTGCTCTTCAACACCTTCCTGGCCGCGGGCATCACCGTGGTCTTCACGGTGACCGTGCTCGCCCTCGACAACTGGCGCATGCTGCTTTTCTACCTACTCTCGGCGCCGGTGTATTTCCTGCTTTACCGCTTCTTCAACCGCAAGTTCACCGAGTTGCAGCGGGCCGCGCGCCTGGCCAACGAAGATCTGAGCCAGACCATTACCCAGTTCATCCAGACCGCGCTGCTCTCACGCATTCACGGGGAAGAGGAATTCGAACGCCGCCGCGTCGACCGCAAGAACGTCGACATTATCGAAAGGCAAACGTCCATCCGCAAGACCATCGCGGCCTTCGGCATTCTGAGCGTCACCTTTTCGCAGGCCTTCACCATGATCATCGTCGCGGGGTGCGCGGTGCTCATCATCCGCGGCCAGATGCTGGTCGGCTCGCTGGTGCTGTTCCTGACCTACGCCACGCAACTCACCGGCACCATCACCAACATCATGAATCAGTTCCCCGCCATCACCGAATTCGCGGAGGCGGTGTTTTCCATCCGCGAGGTGCTGGACGCCGACGACGAAGAGCCGAGCCAGGGCAAGCGCAAGCCCGAGCGCGTGCAAGGCCGCTTCGAATTCCGCGACGTCACCTTCGCCTATCGCGAGGGCCAGCGCATCTTCGAGGGACTTTGCGTCACCATCGAGGCCGGCACGACGGTGGCACTGGTCGGCCCCTCCGGCTCGGGCAAATCGACCTTCGTGAACCTGGCCTTGGGACTGTTGCAACCGCAACACGGCACCATCGTTCTCGACGGCACGGACATGGGCGAACTCGACATGCGCTTCGTGCGCCGGCAGGTCGGCGTGGTCACGCAAGAGCCCATCCTTTTTCGCGGGACGATCTACGAGAACATCGCCCACGGCCGCGAGGCATTCGACCCCGAGGCGGTGCACGAGGCCGCCAAGCGCGCCAATGCGCACGCATTCATCTCCGCGCTGCCCGACGGTTACCACACCGTGGTTGGCGAACGCGGCGCGACCCTGTCGGGCGGGCAGCGCCAGCGCATCGCCATCGCGCGCACCATCTTCCGCCGTCCCGCAATCCTGGTGCTCGACGAGGCCACCAGCGCGCTCGACGCCGAGAGCGAGCGCGAAGTGCAGGCCGGCATCGCGGGCCTGCTTGGCCAGCAGACCACCATCGTCATCGCCCATCGCCTGGCCACCATCCGCCGCGCCGATCGCATCTTTGTCTTCGACGGCGGCCACCTCGCCGAGGCGGGCAGCCACGCCGAGCTTTTAGCCAAGGACGGAATCTACGCGCGCCTACTGCGCATGCAGGATCTGTTCGTGCCGATCGCGTGACCCCCGCTGCCGGCTTGGCCGGCAGCGGAGCGTCGCGGGAGGGTTTGGGAACCCTTTGAGGGTTCCCATCACAATCAAAAATACAGCCAGTGCCCGAAGCGATCCTTCTTGGTCTTGAGGTAACGCTCGTTGTCCTTGTGGGAGGAGATCTGCAATGGCACACGCTCGACGATACGGATGCCGAGGGCCTCCAGCTTCTCTACCTTCTCCGGGTTGTTGGTGAGCAGGCGCACGCTCTTCACCCCGATTCGCTTCAGCATCTCGGCGGGCACGATGTAATCGCGCTCGTCGGGCAGAAAGCCAAGCGACGTATTGGCTTCCAGGGTATCGAGTCCCCGGTCTTGCAGCACGTAGGCGCGCAGCTTGTTGGTGAGTCCGATGCCGCGCCCCTCGGCCTGCTGATAGAGGATTAGGCCGCGGCCCTCGCGCTCGATGGCTGCCAGCGCCGCATGGAGCTGGTCGCCGCAATCGCAGCGGCGGCTACCAAAGGCATCGCCGGTGAGGCAGGCGGAGTGGATGCGGCAGAGCAGATTCTCGCCGTCGCCAATATCGCCCTTGAGTACGATGGTGTGATCCTTGCCATCCTTGTTATTCACGAATCCGAGAATGCGAAAATTCCCGTAGTCGGTGGGGAAGTCCGCGGCGGCGACCAGTTTCACACACAGTTTTTCGGAACAGCCCGCGCAAGACACGTTCGGTGAACAATCTTTGAGCGACTGCATGTCGCGCTGGATGATGGATTCAAGTCGCAAGAGTTCGCTCATGGCATGTCCCTGGGTAGTTATTCTTCATCGGCAATTCCAATCGCGCAAGGCGAGTTCGAGAGGAAGGGATCCGTGGTTCTCGCTCGCGGGTTCTATTCCTCGCGCACGCGCCCGCGAAAACCCGGCGCGTAGAGATGGGCGATGCGCGCGGGATTGCGCACGCCTTGGTTCGCCATCCACCCGTTGGATCGGGCGCGCAGCTCCTCGCCGCGGCGCCCGCCGATGAGTTCTCCCAGCCACCTGCGCCCAGACTCGGCCACCAGCACGGCCCCCGCGGCCTCGGCGGTCGCCACCGCGCGATCGAGCGCGACGACACCAGCCTCGCGGTCGGCTCCTGGCGAGAGCCAACGCGCGCCGGCCTCGATGGCCGCACCCATCGCCACGCCGGTTTGGTGTTCGGATTTGCGCAAAAGCCGGGCGCTCTGGCGGGCCTGGCGCAGCAAGGGCGCGCTTTCGTCGTCGCCGACCTTTTCGGCCAAGGCCAGTGCGACCCGTCCGGAGATCCACGCGTGCTCGATGCGGATTCCGCTGACGTTGAGCAGCGCCGAGCGCTTCAGCCGCCGCCTTTCGTCGGTGATGGCCTGCCACGCCTCCTCGGGCTTCTCGGCGTACAAGGCCTGCTCGCAACGGGCATAGAGGTGAAGAAAGTGCTGAATGTGGTACATGTCCTTCGGCCACGCGTCCAGGATCCCTTCGATTTCCTTGCTGGCGCGCGGGAGATCATCCCGAACCAGCCACACGATGGTTTGGTAGGTGCGCAGATTGGTGCCGAGAAAGCGGTCTCCCACGCGATCGGCATCCGCGGTGTAGTGATCGAAGCGCTCACAAAGTTCGTGAATTCGCCCGGCCAGCCGCAGGGCGAAGCACGCGAAGGATCGCGCGGTCGCGAGCTCCCAGCTCATCCCTCGACAATGGGTCAGGAAATACTGTTCGACCGCCAGCAAGTCGTTGGCCGCGGCATCGAATTCCCCGGCGAAGTAGCGCACCAGAGCCTTGCACAACCTGGCCATCCCGATGGTCGGAGGATCGGACGATCGCCGGGCCAACACCTCGGCCTCGGACGCGAGGCGCATGGCCCAGCCAAAACGCGATCCGCCGAGCACGGCCAGCTGCCCTGCCAAGGCCGAGAGTCCCTGCGCCACGCGCCGGATATCCCCCGACTTGAGCGCAAGCATGAGGAAGCGCAGCAAGAAATCGTCGGCTCGAATGATGTCCACCACGCTGAGGCCGATGTTCGCCGACCAGAGCACGTCGAGGAGATGCTTGTCCTTGGCCGAGATGTTCGACGCCGGTCTCTCGACGAAACCAACGCCGCGCAGTCGCAGCCGCATCACCCGCCAAGCCACCGACAGCGCCGCGCGACGGGGACTTGGGGCCAAACGAAGACCTGCCTCCTTGAGAACCCCGCCAAGCACATCGAGCCCCCGCGCGATTTCTCCTCCGCGCAGCAGTTGTTCGGCTGCAAGATGGCGAAGGCCCGCTGCCTGTGCAGGGGGACTGAGCGCGGCCGCGCTCTGGTAGGCATCGGCGGCCAGGACCGCGCATCCATTGCTCGACTGGCATTCACCCAAGGAGCGCAACAGATCGGCGCGTGCGACGTCGTCGGTTTCGAGTTCGGCCGCAGTTTGGTAGAGCTGCGCCGCCCGATCGAACGCCAGCTTGGTGCGCGCTTCGGCGGCGGCTTCACAGGCGTAGCGCTTGGCCCGTTCGTGGTCGTCGGCCGACAGCCAGTAGCGAGCCAGCATATCGGTCCGCTCGTGATCCCATTGCTCGACCGCCTGAGCCAGCTGCATATGCAGGTGGCGCGAAGTCGCCTCGTCGAGACTACCGACCACGGTTTCGCGAATGCGATCGTGGTAGCACTCCACGACGTCCGGGCCCTGACGACCCCGGCGCCGAACCAGGCTCTCTTCCACGAGTGCCGACATCCCGCGCTCCCACTCCTCTGATCCAAGGACCAAACCCGCGGCGCTGGCAAGTGCCCGCTGGGGCAAAGGATCGCCGGCAAGCGCAATGACTTGCAGCAAGCGCTTGCCTTCCGCTGGAAGGTGGTCGACCCGGTCGAGAATCATGCTTTCGAGGCGGAAAACGTTGCCGTCGAGAAACGATTCGATCCCGCGGCCGGGCAAGATCAGCGTACGCAGATGGTGCACCAATTCCACGACGAAGAACGGGTTGCCTCCCGCTTCCTGAACCGCCGCATCCTCGATACGACGCATGACCGCGGGTTCCATCTGCTCTTCATCGAGGAGGTTGCACACCAATCCGCGGGTATTCTCCGGCGACAGCGGGCCGACGGTGATAGTTTCCACGCATGGCTGTTCAATGAATTCGCGCAGCAGGGGATCGATCGCGGCTTGATCAGCGGGCTTGCGGTAACTCGCGACGATCAGCAAAGCCGGTGCGCCAGGTTGTTGGCTGACCGCGCGTAGGAGGGCGAAACTGTCGCGATCGGCCCATTGGAGATCGTCGATGAAGATGACCAAGGGCTGCGTCCGCGCCATGCGCCTGAGCAACTCGCAAAAGGCAAGGAAGGCATGGTTGCGCAACTCCTTGGCATCGCGCAGGGTCGGCAGAAAATAGCGCTTGTGTTCGGTGAGCTTGAGCTGGCGCAAGACCGGGAAGATCTCGCTTAGATACAGAATGCCATCGGGTAGGATATAGGCTTGGTCATCCGCGCTGAGGTTGGCCAGGCGATAGCTCAGGCCATCGATCACATTGTCGAGAGCCTTGAACGCCAGGGTTTCGCGCTCGAGGCATCGTCCACGCAACACGAGTGGGGCCGAGGCGGAAGCGCCGCTGTTCTGCAAATCATCAAGGAACTGCTCGACCAAGGACGTCTTGCCGATGCCAGAACTCCCTTCGACCAGCGCCACTGCCAGCGTTCCAGTGCGCATCTTGGAATAGGCCCCGTAGAGCGCGTTCAGTTCTTGCTCGCGACCAAGCACGCTCTGCGCGGGAACCGAAACCGGCGTGTGCCGCCGCAGGCGCGGAACCCCACGTGGCTCGTGAACCGCGCCGAGACGAACCAAGATTTCCGCGCCTGAAGGACGCTGAAGCGGATCCCGGTGAATGAGACACATGCACAGTTCGCTAAGCAGTTCGTCAGTCTGGGGATTCACCTGGACTGGCGCGGGTGGATCTTCCGTCTGCTTCCTGAGCAAGACGTCGAACAAGGCACCTTCAAAAGGACAATGCCCCGTCAGCACCTCGTAGATCATGATGCCCACGGCGTACCAATCGGCGGCAGGTACGCTTGGCCTTTCCAGTGCCTGCTCTGGGGCCATGTAGGCAGGCGTTCCCGACAGGCCGTCAGAGGAGATCGAGCCGCTGCCAGTCTGTTTGGCCAATCCGAAATCCAAGATCACCACGCGGCCCTGCTCGGTCACGAGCACGTTGGACGGTTTCAGATCGCGGTGGATGCAGCCGGCTTCGTGCATGGCATTGACCCCCACGCACAGCTGCTGCACCGATTGCAAGATGCGCTCGGAGATGCGCCGCGGGTCGGCCTGCGGTCCGAGAAGAAAACGATCGAAGGGCAAACCCACCACGTATTCCATGGTGAAGAACCACAGGGATCCCTCCGCGATGAGCTCGTAGAGCGTCACCAGGTTCGGGTGCTTGATGTCGGCCACGGCGCGAAACTCGCGCTTGAAGCGATAGAGATCCGTGCCGCTCGACAACTTGAGTGTCTTGAGCGCGACCTCCGTTCCAAGTTGCTCGTCGTGAACCAAATGAACGCTGCCCATGCCTCCCGTACCGAGGAGGCGAATGGGCCTGAATCGCGAAGTCCCAGAAAAAAACATCGGACACGAAGCCGGCAACGCAAAGAGCCAACCACCGTGTCACGGTACCACGAAACTAGGTCTGGGAAGTCCCTGACCGCATGCTGGCCGTGAAGAGGCCAATTCGTTCGACCACGATGCAGGCCTAGCAGCGACATCGCGCTACCTTGCAGGAGAGCTGCGTACAGGTGGGGGATAGGGGAAAAATCGGCGAACTTGACTAGCCTACCAGCCTGGCTACCCAATGCCGCAAGACTGATTCAGGATCGCCGCCTATTGTCAGAACCAATTACTAGGACCAACAACCGGAGTCATTGCACGCGTCAACAACAACACTGCAACAAGATGGTTGCGAATCCGAAACCATCCTGAGAAGGAGGGAAAAGGAGGGGAAAGGAGGGAAAAGGAGGCAAGAGCAAGAGCAAGAGGAGGCGAGGCAGAAAGAATTCCGTACCGGGCACTACTCAAGTTTAGACGTTTGCAGTATCATCGCCGGGCTCGGCCCCATGAACCAGAACTCCTACCGGGCCCTCGGGCAAAAGATCCATGGCAATTGAACTTCTTCGTATGCGCCAGTATTGCGAGCGGCGAGGCACGCATGCACTCGCGCCAATAGCAGCACCCACAATGCCTGCGATGGACGTGTCATGACGCCTGCCGAGGATGTGGAATCGAGTGCGGAGCGGGCTCGCATGGTCGATGCGGAGTTCGACATTCACGCCGTCCTCGAAGCCCGCAGCATGTTAAGTCACTTTCAGCCGATCATTTCCATCCGAGAAAAGAAGGTGATTGGACTCGAAGCACTTGTTCGTGCCACCAATCCCAAGAGCGGCAAGGCTATTTCGCCGAACTACCTTTTCGACGCCGCGAGCAGACACAAACAATCCGTGCAGCTCGATCGCTTGTGCCGAGAATCCGCGATCTCGGGCTTCGCCTCATTGGCCAGTCTCGATCCCGACCTTATTCTGTTCGTCAATGTCGACGTGTCTAGCCTAAGCCGATCGGCCGCCGAATCCAACGCCCTCATCAAACTGACGGAGGAATACGGTATTCCCTCCGAGCGCGTGGCGATCGAAATCATCGAATCCAAGATCAACGATGCGTCCGCACTGCAACGCTTTATCGCCAATCATCGCAAGCGCGGCTTTCTCATTGCCCTCGACGACATGGGCGCCGGTCATTCGAACTTAGAGCGCATTCCCAGCATCAAACCGGACATCATCAAACTGGATCGATCGCTCATCAAGAACATCGATCAGGAGTACCACAAGCAGGAGCTGTTCGACTTCTTCATCAAATTGGCCCACAGGATCGGCGTCTTCGTCATCGTCGAGGGCATCGAAACCGAGGCCGAAGCCCTGTCGTGTCTGGAACGTGGCGCCGATCTCATGCAAGGCTACTACTTCGCCTATCCGCAAGCGCCGGCGCGAACCTGTCTCGAGAGTGGGCTCGACTATGCCAGCCGCCTGCGCTCGGTCCTGACCGAGCACATGGTGCAAAGATTCACCCAGCGCAAGTTGATGTACAAGAGCTACAACGACATCGCCAGCCGCATCACCGCCGTGGTGGAAATGAGCGATCCCGCTGCCTACGAGACCATGCTCGAACACGCCCTCGAGCGCTTCCCATCGGCCGAATGCGCCTATGTCATTCACGAGTCGGGCCGCCAGATCACGCGGACCGTCTTCAATCCCACGTGCAACCAGCGTCGGCGAACTCCGCTGTTCGGCCCTGCCCCTGCCGGCGGCAACCAAAGCGCCAAGGACTACTTCATGTACCTCGGCAAGAACCAGCGCCACTACGTAACCCGGCCTTATGTTTCCGTCGCCACAGGCAACGTCTGCGTCACCATCTCCAATCGGGTCAGCCTGTCCTCGGGCGAGTCCTACGTCGTTTGCGTGGACATCCATCTCAGCGAAGAAGTTCCGTCGTAGGGATCACAGCCGAGGATCTGCGCGGCCTGAGACATTTTTCCATACCCACGGCGACGAAAAACGACGATGATTCGAGCCAAGAGGAGATCGCATGACAAGCACAATGCTCGGTGGGCTGTCGCTCATCGATTCCACGGGTCTCGCCATCCTTGCCACGACGGTCACCACGCTCGTGCTCGGCATCGTCATCAACCTCTGGCTGCGCGCTCGCTACGCGTCCCTGGAAAAGGAGATCCGCCACGCGCCCGACGGCGAGACGAGCTTCTCGCACCCCGCGCTCAGTCACATCGTCCGCGAAGCGACGGAGGCGGCGGGGCGCTCGCGCGAGGTCAACACCCAGGCCATCATCGACGACTGCTTTCAATCCGACCTTCGGCCCATGCTGCTCGCCGAGCGCTTCATCCGCTCGGCCACCGGCCTGGTCATCATCCTCGGCCTGCTGGGCACGTTCTATGGGCTCACGCTGTCCATCGGCAAGATCGTGCATCTGGTCGGCGCGGAGACTACTGGCGCCACCGATGTCGCCCAAGGCGTAAGCCAGGGTCTAACCAACGCCTTGTCCGGCATGGCGGTGGCATTCTCGAACTCGCTCGTCGGCATCCTTTCCGCCGTGATCCTCACCGTGCTCGGAATCCTGTCGAATGTCTCGGATCGGCGAACTGCGGTCATGGTCCAGATCGAAACCTACCTCGACCGCATTCGCGTGCAGCGACCGGGCGCCAGCGGCGCGCCTGACCTGGCGAGCTTCGGCCCCGCCATCGCGCTCCTCGACGGCGCGGTCGCGCGCTTCGAATCGGCCTTGAAGGGCTTCGCCAGCACGACCAAGGACTTCCACGACTTCAACGCGCACCTCAAGGACAACGTGCAGCGCCTCAGCCTGACCTTCGCGGACATGAGCGATTCGCTGAAGACCCAGCTCGTAACCTTTGGGTCCGGACGAAAGGTCTAAGGGGCAAAACCTGTGCGCTTCCGGCGACCGCTCCTCTCCGATCACGACAGCACGCGCGAGATCTGGCCCGCGTTCACGGACGTGATGTCGACCATGGCGCTCATCATGTTTGTCCTCGTGCTGCTCGCCTACGTCAAGAACCTGATCAGCGAAAAGCGCCTGGCGGACTTCCAGCAGCGAATCGCAGCCTCGGAGCGCCAGCTCAAGACCGTGCAGGCCGAGGTTCAGGCCGGCCGGGCCGAACTCGCGGCATCGCAGCGCCGGCTGCAAGATCAGCAGGCCGTCGTGGCCGACAGCAATCGCCAGCTCGGCAACTTGCGTGCGCAACTGCAAAGCATCGCGGTCTTACGCGTCTCCGTGCTCGACAAACTAAAGACTGCCATCGAGGCCCAGCTTGGCCGCGGCAGCTCGACCAGCGGGCAGATCGTCACTATCGGCGACAACGGCGACATCGCGGTCAACGAGAGTCTTGTCTTCGAATACAACTCGCACGCAATCAAGAAGCAGGCCAAGCCCTTCCTCGATTCGCTGGCCAAAGCCCTCGGCAATCTGCTCGCCGATCCCGAGGTGCGCGAGAACATCGACACCATCATCATTCAGGGCCACACCGACGAGCGCGGCTCGGCCACCTTCAACTGGGATCTGTCGGCCAAGCGCGCGACCGCCGTGCTCGACTACATTTTCCAAACCAACAAAACGCTGGCCGACACCTACGGCAGCTATTTCGCCGCCAGCGCCTACTCCAAGTTCCGTCCCGTCAACCACGAGCAAACCGAAGCGGCCTACCAGCAGAACCGCCGCATCGAGATCTCGGTCGTGCCCAAGGACGCCAACGTGCGCAAGGTGATCGAGGACTACATGCAAGGCAGCGCGCCCGGCCTTGCGCCCGCGGGCCAGCCCACGCACGCGCCGTAGCTGCTGTAGTACTCGCTTCGAGTTACTTCCGCTCCCCCCGTTCCAGGCTGAATTTCAGGGCGATGGGAGTGACCAGCGTCGTGACCATGACCATGACCACCACCGCGGAGAAGATTGCGCGGTCGATGATGGGCTGCCCGCCGAGGGTGAGGCCAACGCCGACGTTCGCGAAGATGAGTCCGACCTCGCCACGCGGGATCATGCCGAGCCCAACCGTCAATCGATCCACGCCGCGGCCCCATACCCCGAGCGAGCAGGCCTGCTTGCCGAGGACCGCCGCAAGAACGAGCGCGCCGGCCAGGCCCAGGGTTGCGGGAAGCGCGAAAGACCGCAGGTCAGTGCGCAGGCCCATGAGCACGAAAAAGATGGGTGCCAAGAAGGCCGAAATGGGTTGGATGAGATCTTCGAGGGGATGTTCTCCACGATCCACGAAATCGCGGTAGTGCACGTCCTCCAGAATCAGCCCCGCGGCAAAGGCGCCGACGATGGACGCAAGCCCCACGACATTGGCCAGCCAGGAAAAGAGAAAACACAAGGCCAGGCCCAAGGCCAAAAGCACGCCGCGCGCGTGCAACTTGGACGCGAGGTGGAACAACCTGGGCGACAAGCGGACGCCGAGAAAGAGAGAGACGACGAGAAATGCGGTCGCCTTGAGAACGATCACCACCACGCTGGCCACGGAAAAAGATGCCCCCTGCTCCGCCGCGCCGATCATTCCAGTGACGACCGCCAAGACCACCAGCCCCATCACATCGTCAAGCACGGCAGCGCCGAGAATGATGCGCGCCTCCGGCGTTTGAAGCCGGCCCAGATCCTTGAGCACCCGCGCGGAAATGCCCACGCTCGTGGCGCACAAGGTGGCGCCCAGGAATGCGTGCACGTAGACGCCGTGACCAGGCAGGAGCCACGCGCCGACCCCCCACCCCAGAGCGAACGGCGTGATGACCCCAAGGCTGGCGACGAGCAGAGAGGGCAGCCCCACCTTCAACATCTGTCCCACCGTCGATTCCAGCCCGACCTCGAAGAGCAGAACCAGCACGCCGAGCCTGGCCAGCATGTCGATGGCAGGGTCGGCCCACAGGTGGTCGAGCCCCGAGTACCCCACCAATCGGAGATTTCCGAGCAAGACGCCAACCAGCAATTCGCCCAGCACCGCCGGCTGGCCCAGGCGCACGGCCAATTCGCCGCCCAGTTTGGCCGCGACCAGAATGATGGTCAGGGCTAGAACGACCGACGCCACAGGATCGCCGTGCTCGGCGCCCTGCGAGGCAAGGGCCGCGGCTGGGGCCAGAGCCACCAGCAGCAAGAATTTCCACGACGGTTTGACCATGACGGACTCGCCCACAATTTCGCACGAGCCAAGGCAATATTCGAGGACTTGCATACGCCGACAGCGACCGGTGCCATCTGCAATTGACCCCGCCGCCCTGACGTCCTCCGATGTCAGTCTTGACAGCCCTGCCCCAGCTCACTAGGGTGCGCTCTTCTGACAACTCAATAGCTATCGCGAAATGGGGAAGCCGGTGTGAATCCGGCGCGGTCCCGCCACTGTAAAGGAGAAGAAGGTTCTCGTATCGCCACTGGGGTGCAAACCCTGGGAAGGCGAGAGCCAACGCCCGTGCGACTTGGTCGCGTTGCTCCTGAGCCAGGATATCCACTCGCGATTGCCGAACTCTCGATGTCCTTCCGCGGAGAAGGTCAGCTGGTGTGAACCAACCCCTTCCCCGCGCAGGCAAGGGGTTTTTTCGTGCAAAGACATCGGCCAGTGACGAGCGCGTGGCACGCTCGCCGACGGCCCCCACATTTTTTCCGTCTGCTCGCCCTGCTGCTTGGTTGCGGCGCCGGCTCCTTGTGTGCGGACGCGCTGCCCGCGCAAGCGGCCGACGCGCCCATCTACGAAACCGTGGTGATGGCCACGCCCGTCGCGACCGAGTCGCCCCGCGAGGACAGCGCGGCCTCGTGTTCGGTGGTCACCCAGGATCGGACTCCGCGCGCGGCCGAGTCGGTGCCGCAGCTTCTGTCCGAACAAGCAGGCGCAGTGGTCACGCGCCTCGGCGGCATGGGCTCGACCGCAACGATCTCGCTGCGCGGATCGACCGCCAATCAGGTGCTGGTCTATGTGGACGGCGTCCCCTACAACACGGCCACGGGCGGCGGCGTAGATCTCGGCGCCATACCGCTTGGCGATGTGGAGCGCATCGAGATCTATCGCGGCATGAGCCCGATCGGGTTCGGCGCCTCGGCCATCGGCGGCGTGGTTTCCATCACGACCGCGATACCCAAGGACAACCGCGCCGAAATCGAAGCCGGCGGCGGATCCTTTGGGACCGCCTACGGCGGCATGCGAGGCGCCCTCAATCGGGGACGATTTCACCTTTACAGCGGCCTCCACGCCCTGACCAGCGACGGCGATTTCCCCTACGTGGACCAGCAAGGCACGACCCAGACCACAAGCGACGACAAGAGTTCCCGACGACGCAACAACGATCTACACCAGCTCGACGGGACGGTGCGGGCAGTGCTGGACATCGATGGCGAGCGGCGGCTCAGCGCCTCGCTTCTATACTTCGGTCGAGACCAGGGACTGCCCGGTCAGGCGAGCCTTGCCAACCCTCGCGCACGTCTTGGAACCCTTCGCACGACAGGGATCCTCGCTTATGAATCGAGCAAGGATCTCGGCCTCGGCAGCCGCCTGCGCGCCACCGCGTACGGCACTAGCGAACTCTCCTACTTCGATGACCTTGCCCACCAGATCGGTGCCAGCGAAACCGAGACGCACGATCGAACCTACACTCTGGGCGGCACCCTCGATTGGCGGCGGGTCGCACGCCCTTGGCTGACGCTCTCGGGGGTCTTCGACACGCGCTTCGACCGATTTCGCCCCTCGGATGCAGTCGCCAGCGGCGCACCGGCCACGCGGCTCTTCGGCGCCGCCGGGGCCGAGAGCGACTTCTGGCTGCAGCCCATCCGTTTCGACGTCATCGCCTCGTTGCGCCTGGAGGCCGCGCGAGAGGAGACCTCGGGCCGCGACAATTTCGACCAATTCTTGCCCACCTCGGGCCCGGTCAACCACGTGCTTCCCATCGCGCGCCTATCGCTCGTCAAGGAATTGTCGGGCTGGCTCAGCTTACGCGCCAACGGCGGGCGCTACGCGCGCCTGCCCTCAACCATCGAGCTCTATGGCAACACTGGGTATCTGCTTGGCGCCCCTGGGCTCAAGCCGGAAACCGGCTTCAATGCCGATGTTGGACCAATCGTCTCCTGGAAGCGCGGAGCCAGCAAGGTAATCTGGTCCACGGCGGCTTTTGCCAGCCTAGTGAGCGATCTCATCCAGTACCAGGTCGTCGGAGGCCGGGCCAGACCGCAGAATCTCGGCAGCGCGCGCATCCTGGGCCTCGAGAGCGAGGCCACGCTGGAATTTGGGCGCCATGCCCGCGTGGTGGCCGCGGGAACCTTCACCGATCCACGCAACACATCGCCGGTTGAATCGCAGAATGGTCGTCAATTGCCACTTAGGCCGCGCTATCGGCTCTATGCTCGACCAGAATGGCGTGCGGTGCGGGTTGGAAAGCGCGTCGACCTTGGATTCTATGCCGATTGGGACGCGACTGCCGGCAACTACCGCGATTTCGCCAACACGTATCAGGTCCCGGCGCGGTTTCTTGTCGGCGCCGGCGCCTACGCCGATCTGCCCGGTGGCTTTTCCGTGCGCGCAAGCGGACAGAATTTGGGCAATTCCACCATCTGCGACTTGGCCAATTATCCACTGCCGGGACGAGAGTTCTATCTGACCCTTGCCTGGACATCCGCAAACAACAAGACAAAGGAAGAGTAACGATGAACCGCTATTGTGCATTCTCTATCTACGGCGTGGCGCTCTCGGCCTGTTTTGGCCTTGGCGCCTGTGGCAGCGACAGCGGGGCTCCGGTGGCGGATGCTTCGGCCTCCGAGGCGGCGCCGCCACCGATGGATTCCGCCTCCGAGGCGGCGCTGCCACCGATGGATTCCTCCGCAGACGGCGGTGGCAGCGTGCAGCGGGGGATCGTGGTCGTGAACGGCGATTACATCGGCTCGACCGCGATTTCCTTTCTCGACCGCGACGGCAATCTGGTGAAGGACGGTTGCTACACTTCCGGCACCGGAGCGACTGGACTTGCCATGACCCTTTCCGGCGACGTCGTCTTGCCCACGCAACTTGCGCCGGGCGGCCCCGTGATACTCATCGACAGAGGCCAGAACTTCAATGCCTTGACCTGGCTGGACCCAACAACCTGCTCGTACCTGCGCCAACTTACCGTGGGCACCGGCTTCGATTCCAACCCCCACGATGTCGTCATCCTTTCGGCAAGCAAAGCCTATGTCACACGCTACGCGGAAAACGGCGCAGCCACTGCAACGCCGGATGATTTCGACGACGGCGACGACCTGCTCATCATCGATCCGACGCAACCCAAGATCCTCGGCCGCATCGACCTGAAACCGTCCGCCCCCGCGGGTGTCCTGCCCTGCGCGGACCGAGCGCTTTTTGCCGAGGGAAAGGTCTTTGTTTCCTTGAATGCCATTGGCATCGACTTCAAGACCTACGGCACGGGCCGCATCGTGACGGTCGATCCCGGCACTGATCAGGTCACCGGCACCATCGACCTGCCGGGCACGAAGAACTGCGGCGCGATGACCTATCTTGCGGCCGAGAAGAAACTCTTGGTCGCTTGTGCCGGCGCCTACAGCGATGGGGCACAACAGTCCGATCATTCGGCGATTGTGACCATCGACCTCGGCGTGTCGCCACCCAGCGTGACTTCCCAGGTCGCCGCGGCCTCCGTGGGCGGTCTGCCCTTTTCCAACACCACGCTGGCGGCGCTCGACGGGAGTGCCGCCTTCGCCGTGACCCTCGGCAACCTGTCGAATCTGCCGCCAGACCGGCTGTGGTCCCTGCCCTTGTCCGGCGCCCTGCCGGTCAGGGTCTTCGAGTCCACCGAAGCCTTCGCACTCGGCGCAGTGCTGGTGGATACCGAGAAAAGCCGCGTCCTGGTCACAGACGGAACCACCAATACGCCGGCGTCTCTGCGCGTGTTCGACTTGGCATCAGGTAACTTCACGGCAAGCCAGACCGTCAAGACCAATCCGGCGCAGAAGCTTCCTCCGCGCGCGCTGGCCTGGTACTAGTACAAGACATGAACTGGGAAGCCGTCTTCAGCAGCTTCACGTTGGTCGCGGCCAGCGAAATGGGGGACAAGACCCAGCTCCTCGCGTTTTCGCTGGCCAGCCGCTTTCGCCGCCCCTGGACCGTGATGGTGGGTATTTTGCTGGCCACGCTGGCCAACCATGCCCTCGCCTCGTCCGTCGGAGTTTGGATCTCGGCGTACATTCCCGCCCGCATGATGGCCGGGATCCTGGCCGCTACCTTCATCGGGTTCGGGCTGTGGACCCTGCGGCCTGACACTATCGACGATGACGAGAAGCCGTCGCGCTTCGGGCCGCTGCTCACCACGGTGGTGCTGTTCTTTCTTGCCGAGATGGGCGACAAGACCCAGTTCGCCACCATCGCGCTCGGCGCGCGCTTTCACAGCGCCCTGACCGTCACCCTGGGCACGACCCTTGGCATGTTGGCGACCGATGGGTTGGCGGTCTTCCTGGGCGACAAACTGGCCGCGAAAGTCCAGGGCCGCTGGCTGCGCGTGGTCGCCGCGTGTCTGTTCTTCTTGTTCGGTATCGCCTCGGCGTGGTCGGCGATCCGGGGGCAGTTCTAGAACCTCGAACAGATCTCATCGAGCGCCGCGATGGTTTTGGCGTCACTCGCGAACTCGCAGGGCCGCATCCGCCGGCTGGCGAAGTACTTGCCAGTGACCCCGGCAACGGCGGCATCAGTCGCCAGCCACACCGGTGTGTCAGCGGCCCGCTCGGGCGAATCGTGGCCGCCATAGCCAAGCGCATTCGACAGCGCCGAATTGGCGTCGCCGGGATGGCAAGCGTTGACGGTCACTTCCGCGGCTGGCCAGCGCCTGGCGAAGGCCACGGTGAGCATGCGATTGGCCTGCTTGGATTGGCGATAGGCCGTGTCGTTGTTGTACGTGCGGCGCTTGAATTCCAGGTCGTCGAGATCCAGATCGCCGGCCCAGTAGCTGGCCACGTTCACCACGCGCGCCGGGGCTGATTCGCGCAACATCTTCTCGAAGGCCCGCATCATCCACACATAGCCGAGCACGTTCGTCGCGAATTCCATCTCGATACCTTCTGGCGTTTCCGTGCGCCGGCGTGGCGCGATGGCCGCGTTGTTGATGAGCACGTCGAGCCGCCCCTGCCAGCGCGAAGCCAAGGCAAAGACTTCCTCGCGCCGGGAAACGTCGACGATTTCAGTGCGTACCGCCGCGCCCGCCACCGACTTGGAGACCTGCTTGGCCGCCTGCTTGGCGCGTTCCGGATTCCGGCACACCATCACCACTTCGAAGCCCTGCTCTGCAACGCCTGCGCAAATCGCTTGTCCAATAGCGCCGTTGGCGCCCGTTACAATGGCGACTCGCTGTCCTCCATCCATTTGTCACCTCAGGTGAACTGGACCGATCGCCGCGTAAACGCGCCATCCATCCAAAAGCCAGTGATGGGAAACGATACTGCGTGCGGCCCCTCGCTGGCCGCACCCGCGGCTACCAAGAGCGGGGCATAGTGTTCCCAGGTCGGCAGGGCCGTGCTGGCGGCCGGTGCCCGCACTTGAAAGTCCACAAGCGCATCCACATCGAAATGGCCGATTGCTGTTTCGGCCCAGGCATCGAATTCCTTGGCCCACGCCGGAATGCCCGGCCGAAAGGCGTAGCGCATGTTGTGGGTCAGAAAGCCGCTGCCGAAAATCAGAACGCCCTCGTTGCGCAACGGCGCGAGCGCCTGGCCAAGCGCGAACAGCTTCTTGGCATCGAGCGTGGACATGGAAAGCTGCAACACCGGCACGTCGGCCTCGGGATACATGGGCACGAGAGGTACGTACGCACCGTGGTCGAGTCCACGAGTCGCTTCGTCTGCGACCGCAATTCCGCGCCCAGTAAGAAGCGCGCGAATGCGGGCCGCAAGATCCGGAGCGCCCGGCGAAGGGTATCGGGTCTGATAGTAGCGCTCGGGAAAGCCGTAGAAATCGTAGACCAGCGGCACGGATTGCGTCGCGCCGATGGTCGCTGCGGGTTTTTCCCAGTGCGCGGAAACCACGAGCACGCTTTTCGGCTTCGGCATGGCCTTGGCCCAAGCCGCCAGCTCGCCCATCCACGCCTTGTCGTCGAGCAAGATTGGTGCGCCGTGGGCAGCGAAAATGATAGGCATCGAGTCGATTGTGGGTTTTCCTTCGGACTTGGGTGTGGTCATGCGCTTGTCTTTCCTTCGCGTGCAGGCGAGCGCCGCCGCCGACAGCGACCGGAGCACTCGCAGCGATTCCCTTCGATTCATTCCACGGCAAGTCTAGAATGCCGGGACCGCGCCGCCAGGGCGATTTGCTAGCGCAGAATCATGGTTGTGGCACTCATGGCGGGCATCGCATAGGCAAGTGTGCACGTTCCCGCCGCGCAAGTGACTGTCGGTGCCGCTCCGGCCGCTTTGGCGACCGCGGCGGTCTTACCGGCGATCTGGTAGAGCGTCGCGGTGGTCAGGGCAGGCGCGCTGGCAATCTGCACTGTGACGGACTGGGCAGTGGTCTTCTTGTTGATGGCCACGACATCGACGGCCGCCGAGCCGTCGGAATGGGCGAAGGCATAGACGGAAGCGTTCTTGGAATCGCTGGAACTTGCTTGCACCGCACGATCGCCCACGATCGCGCCATTGCCGTCGTAGTTGCGGTAGAGGTCGAACGCGGCCACCAGAAAATTGCCCGTAATGGATTGCAGCGGCCAAGCGGTGGCGGCGTAGACGCCTTCCCGCCCGAAGACCCCAAGCAAATCCGCTTGGGCCACGCCACCGCCAATCGTCGTCTCGCACCCTGGGTTGTATTCGCTGACGGACAATCCCGGCGCCGCAACTCCGCCAGCAGGATAGGCAGCGGCGATCTTCTTCTGCAGGCGCGGGATCATCTGGCGTGGATACCATTTCGTATCGAAGTACGCACCGCTGCCCACGTCGCCGCTCCAACCGAAATCCAAGCTGTCAGTGGCCGAAGCCGTGAAGTCGCTGAAATCCGGATCCCAGAACAGACGCGGCGTCTGCACGCACTTGGTGTCATCGCCCGTGCCGCCATTCGTGTAGTAGTGGACATCGTAGGCATCGAGCAAAGACACGCCCGCGGCCACCGAGGCCGCCTGCATCTGCGCCAGGTAGTAGTCCGTGAATTCCGTGGGCCAGTGCGTATCGGCCTGGTACGAGTGCGCATAGATGATGCCGTCCTGGGCGACGACCGGGCCAAAGACCTGCGCTGCCGGCCAGGCGCTCTTGATGGCAAGTGCGGCCACCTTGTTGCGAGTGACGATGTCGTCGTAGGTGATGGTGCCTTTGCCGCACGTGTTCGGCCAAAGCTCGGGATGGGTCGAGGACCAGTAGTTGGGTTCGTTGTCGAGGCTGAAGAAGATCGGCGCCCCCGACCCGTAGTTGACCTTGAGGAAATTCACGAACTCGTCTTGCGCGACCGGATTCGTTCCAACCGTGCAACCCGCGCAACTCGTGGTTCCTGGCGCGCAGCTACAGAACACCGATCCCTTGGTCATGACGTTCTTCACGAAAGCCGGACTGCTCGGATCGCTCGATGCGAAGTCGAGGGCTTTGTTGTAGCCCGGATCGCCCGTGTTCGGATCCACGATATTGGCGGCGAGGGTGTTGCTCCAGCTCGCGCAGGTGCTGTCGACCCCCGGGCACGGCGAGCTACCGCTTGGACTCCAACCCGTGTTGCGGTCGTACTTGGCGGCCACGAAATCCAAGACGGGAATTGTGGTCAGGAAGGCTTCGCCCTTGGCCTGCGCCGTGGGAATCGTATCACCCGTCGTGTTGGTGTATTTCCCGGCCAGGTTGCCATTGTCAGCCGCGCCCTGGTAGTAGCAGTAGTCCGCGCCCGAGTTGGTGTAGTCGTTGGTCCAATTGTAGGCCGTGAAGCCGTCTCCACCCTGACGGATCAGTCCCCATTGCGTCTTGGTGGCCACGAACTTGCCAAACCCGTTGATCCCGTAGACGTAGGGCGAGACGGCCGTTGGCGCCGACGGCGCCTGGTATTGCCGAGTCGGCCCCTTGTTGATGTCGATGGAAAACGTCAGCCCAGTGGAGCCGGTTTCGACTCCGCTTGCGTCCGGACCACGCGAGTCCGCAGGCAGACTCGTGTCGGCCGCTGGCGCATCCTTGCCCGTGCTCGCGTCGGCCTTGCCTGCCTCGGGACCAGGCGTGCCGTTCGCGTCGCTTGTCGGCGATGGGCCGAGCGTATCCTTGGCCAAAACGTCATCGGGCAGCCGAGTGTCGAGCGCCACCGCCGCGGAATCATCTCCGGCAGCAATGGGTATTCCCGTGTCGAGGTTGGATTGATCGCTCTTGGACGAAGAGCAACTGCACACGAAAAGAACCAAGAGAGTCAGACGTGCCTTCATGTTTCACCCTCCTTGCGGTTTCGACAGACGCTGTCGGTTCGCGTTGATAGACTGCCAACGGTCCATCGTAACACAAAGAGGAAGACCGGCGCCCTTGCAATCCGCGGCGCCAGGAATTGAATCTACCCACCCACACGAGCAAGGAACCGCTGGCGATGCTCCTCGGACCAGCGCGCGCAGTAGGCGGGCTTTTGCTCGACGATTCGCCGGGTGCAAAGGGTGCAGGAGGGCTGGCAGGGGTTGATGGCCTCGGAGATTTCGCCGCGTGCTTTGCGCGGCCACTGTGGGTCCGTGAAAAGGACGCGCCCCAGGCCCACCAGATCCGCCTTGCCTTCGCGAACTACGGACTCAGCCGTGGCCGGGTCTTGGATGCGACCCGCGGCGATGATCGGGATCTCGGGGATCGCTTGCTTGATCGCGTGCGCGAAGGGGACCATGAAAGCCTCGTTGCGATCGTCGGCGAGGTAGCCCGGCAGTGCGAACGAATCGTAGCAGCCGGTCATGACCGAGAGATAGGCAACGCCAACCTGGGCCAGGCGTTTGGCGAAGGGCTGGGTGTCGGCCAAGGTCAGGCCGCCGGGCACGTATTCGTCAGCGATGAAACGATAGCCAACCGGGTAGTCATTGCCGACCGCCGCGCGGACCGCGCTGACGACGTCGAGGGGGAAACGCATGCGCCGTTCGGCGTCGCCGCCGTAGGCGTCTTGGCGCAGGTTGGTTCGCGGCGACAGAAATTGCGGCAGCAGGTATCCGGTTCCGCCATGCAACTCCACGGCGTCGAATCCCGCCTGCTTGGCGCGGCGGGCTCCGGCGGCGAAAGCAGCGATGACGGTTTCGATGTCGGCCTGATCCATAACCTTGGGCACGGCTCCCCAAGTAGGAACCGCAGAAGGCGCCACGCGGTCGGGACGCTTGGCGTAGCGGCCGGCGTGATGGATCTGGAGCACTGCCTTCGGCCCACGTGCTTGGATGGTCGAGGCAAGGCGCGCAAGGCCAGGAACAAAGCGATCGTCGCCATGCTCGTCGGCGGTCAGCAGCGTGCGCGGATTGCCAAGCCCGCGCGGCTCGACGGTGGTGTTTTCGACGACCACCATGCCCACGCCCGAATCGGCCATTTCGGCGTAGTACTCGATCACCAGATCGTTCACCTGGTGGTCGGGGTCGGGATACGCCAGGTACATGGGCAGGCTGACCACGCGGTTTTCAAGTCGCAGGTGGCCGATGCGAAAAGGGGTGAAGAGAAGATTGCTCATGGCGCGATCGAGTCCCTACCATGAAATCTCGCCGGTGATTGACAGTCGCGCGGCTTTGGCGCATTTTTGGATCTTCATGTTCCTGCTCCACACCTCCCCGACGAATCTCTGGCGCGTTATTCGCGCCAAGAAGCCCGTTGTGGGGAGTGTGAAGGGCCGCTGAGCAGAGCCGTCCCACCCTCCCCCGCCAACCGGGAGAGGGTAACGCGGTCTTGCTCGCTCCTGTTTGGCAAATCAGGAGCTAGCAATGTACGCGAGCGACGAAGAAGACAGTATCGACGACAGGCAACGCTGGTCGCCAGCAACCCTGTCGCGTGGGGAGCCGGCGAGCTCAGCTCGCCGCGAACCATCGCGGGAGGGTATGGCGAGGCCGCGCGAAGCGCGGGGGTGGCAGGGCGGGAGGCGGGTGCCGAGTGCCCACGGCGGAACCCTGCCAGGGTTCCCATCTCAGAATGAACTTCTGGGCAAGAATGCATCGGCCACTTCCACGCGTGCGCGCTGGATTTCGCGGCCGTTCGTTCGCTTGCTGGCGACCAATATGGCATTTGGCTTTTCCATTTCGTGTTTCTATTTGCTGCCCAAGCATCTGATGGCGACCTACGCAGCGACGCCGGGAACCATTGGCGCCGTCATGGGCATCTTTGGGCTGACTTGCGTCCTCATCGTGCCGTGGCTCGGACCTGCGGTGAATGCGCTCGGTCTGGCGCGCACGATTTGTCTGTCGCAGGTCCTCATGGCCGCATGTTCGTTTGCCTTTGCGTGGCTGGATGGTTTTGGCCCCGCCATGTTGTTTCTGCGCACCTTGCAGGGACTGGCAACGGCGGGGGTGTCGACGGCGGCAGTGGCCATGGTGTGCGAGCTGGCGCCCGCCGACAAGCTCGGGCAGGCCATGGGATTGGCTGGAGCGGCCAGCTTGATCATGAACGCCATCGCCCCGGCCGTGGCTGAACCCGTTGGCGCGCGCTTCGGTTTCGGGTGGGTCTTTGCCATGTCCGGAGTGGCGGCCCTGTTTGGTTTTTCCTTTGCGCGCAAGCTGCCCGAGCAAGCGCGAGAACTCGGCGCGACATCGAGGATCGCGGTCCCACGCCGGACGCGGCCCATTCTTCTGGCCCTGGCGAGCTCGGGCGCTGGCTTCTACGTGGTGATGGCATTCCTTGCTCCGCTCGCGATGTCCCGAGGCGTGACTGCGGTGAGCGGCTTTTTCGCCGCCTACACCTTGGCCGCGCTGACCATCCGAGTGCTCGGTCATGCCTGGACGGACCGGCTAGGGCTGCGGCGAACTGCCACGCCGGCGATGCTTCTATACGGCGCCGCAATCGCGGCTATCGCCGGGGTCGGGCCGCGATCCTTGGTGTATTTGGGACTGGTCTTCGGACTCGCCCACGGCGCTCTCTTTCCCGCCCTGATGGCGCTGCTGTTTGACAATGCAGAGCCCGCAGAGCGGGCCAAGCTGGCGGCATTCGCCAACGGCGTGATGAACCTGGGCATGCTCACCGTGCTCGGATTCGGCCAATTCGCGAATCACTTTGGACTGGTGTCGGTGTTTCTGACCACCGGGACGCTGGTCGCAGCGTCGGCGTTTCTGCGCGACAAGGTCAATTCTTCATAGCATCCAGATTGTGGCACGCGCTGCTGTCGCCGCGCCAATTCGGTCCAGCGATACCGCATCGAATACTGCGTTTCGGTCGCAACCAATATCGCGCCGTTGCCGAGAATTCCTGCTGGTGCTTTCCACGCAACCAGCAACAAGCTGTCACACTCGTTCGACCGCGGGCGTGGTCGCGTACGAGCGCCGTCGTCCCGAAACGACTTTGCTCTACCGAACGATACAGGAACACTGGTCGACGTTTCTGGCCGATCTGGAAGCAGGAGGAGGCGAACTTCCCGCCTTCGTGCTCGACGAGTTCGAGGCGTACCTTCGTTGTGGCATCCTCGTGCACGGCTTCCTTCGCGTCCGATGTAGAGACTGTGGGCACTGCAGGGTCGTGGCGTTTTCGTGCA
>Ga0265316_10001150_pt1 | contig 28689 bp, 20 predicted proteins | sample 4522metaG_FD_202092 | JGI IMG/M metagenome (GOLD analysis project Ga0265316, IMG submission 202092) | Rhizosphere microbial communities from Carex aquatilis grown in University of Washington, Seatle, WA, United States - 4-5-22 metaG | ecosystem: Host-associated > Plants > Roots > Rhizosphere >...
TTGCCGGCGCGTTGATCTTCTTTGGTTGGCTCGCTGCCAGTTTAGGCGGGTTGATTTTGGCCGCATCTGTTTTCTTTCCAACTACTTTTTGTCCCTTAGCCGCCAATACATTGATTTTCTTCGGCTGGATATCAGCCATTTTGGGCAAATTGATTTCGAGAACGCCTTTATTGAAATCTGCGGATATCGTTTCGAGATCTACGATTGAAGGAATCATGATTGACCGGGAGAAACTTCCGTAAGAAGTTTCCACGTAAGAATAACCTTTCTTTTTAACCTCAGATTCGGCTTTCTTTTCGCCCTGGACGATCAGTTTGCCGCCAATAACGGAAATGCCTAAGTCTTCTTCATTCACGCCCGGGAGTTCGAACTTGACAACAAATTTGTCTTCTTTTTCAAGAACATGGATTGCCGGAGTCCATAATATGTTTTCGCCGGAAAACCAGGTGGGTAGAGACTGGGGCACTAAAACATCATCAAACCACATCGCCGGTAATTTATTGGTCTTACGCATTTTGCTTGATACCAGGTTCTTTTTGGAATCCTTCTTTTTCTTTGCCATATCTTCCTCCGGATGTTAATCTGTCTACAGTATATAAAAGTGAATATTAAGAAGTCGTAACATAAGGGTGAAAGTAGTGACAGTTTTATGACATTTTATTTTCCCTTATTTAAATCCCCAGGCCGTGAGGTCGATGGAACAAGTTCTCCCCCCATCTCCCTTTCACTCCTCAGGAACATGCAATTTCAGAAATTGTTGGCTCAGCATCGGTATTCCGGGTTGAATGAGAATATAATAGATTTGTATCGAAATCAATTAATAATATATATCTGTGAGTGAACTATGACCTGCAGCGCCATAATATGCGATTGGAATGGAACATTATATGAAGATATTGACGAGGAAGCCATCGTCAGGGCAATAATCGTTGACCTGGCGAAAAGCTATATCCCATCACATCCTTTTAAATTTGCGCGTCTCATTAAAACCAAAAACGACCTTGAAACTCTGAGGAGGAAAAGAAATCAAGGCCGGGAAAACGGCCGTTTAGTCGAGTTGCTTCAGTCTTTTAGTGAGAAAATAATTAAGGGCGTGCCTATGTCCTCGATCCGCCGCCTGGTTGAAGAATATTCCAACCGGCGGGATGTTAAGTCCAAGGTTGTATTGAAAGCATTGAGACCGGTTGCAGAACGTCATCGATCTGGTATAACTACAGGCATACTATCGGCCGGGTATAGCTATGGGATTCAAATGATTCTGAAGTCGGCCGGATATGCAGATTGTTTTGATTTCTACAAGGCCAATTTATTAACAGAAACCGAAGATAAGGCTGTCGGATTTACAATGAGCATCTATAAGAACAAGGCAGAGTTGCTGCTAAATATTTTGAAAGATAGGAATCTGGACCCCCAAAAGACAGCATACCTGGGCGATGCCATGGAAGATGTTGGTTGTTTTGAAGTGATAGGGCACCCAATAGTTTCATTTCTGACCCCTGAGTTGCTTAAACAAAAATTTGCCCAACAATGCAAGGCTTTTATTCCGGAAGACGAAGCTGATTTGGATAGATACCTTAAAAATATTTAGGGACAACATTAAGAGCCCTGTACAATTAGTGATAATCGCCATTAATCAATTTTTGGTCGCCTTGTAAGCGGTCAAATAGATTATATACTTCATCTTTAGCATTTATCTCAAATTAGAAGACAAAAGTTTTAGCCTTTACCTCATCCCCAACTACGAATGAGGAAATAGATGATTGCTATTGGGAAAAATACTATTATCCAAAATATTAACCACAATAAACTTCCATGTTTTTTCTCGCTAGCCATGATTTCGCCTTCCCTTTTTTCTTTTATTGAAAATATGTTACGCGACCAATATTATTTCCTGACCAGAGTTTACAACTATTACCATGTAGAAGTTATAAAATTCCAATCAAATAAATTACATAATCATCACAATTGTGGTTTCGGGTTACCGGTTTAAAACTTTTGACCATTTAAATAATATTTGGAAGTGATACAATGCATTTATCGCAAACGGGAATTATAATATTGTAAGAAGCATCCGGTCGCAGGAGAGACGACATGAACAATATCGGAAAAACGGGTTTAAGAATTTTTCGTAGTTTGCCGGGATATCTGATAGCAATTGCAGCCGTCGCCTTAGCTACCTGGTTAAAATATCTGGCCCAACCTAAGATTATACCAGCAGATGTGCCGATTCTTTATATACTGGCAATTGTTCCTACGGCTATTTTCTTCGGACTCGGCCCCTCTCTTACAGTTTGCGTCCTCAGTTTCCTGGCTTATGATTATTATTTTCTTCCACCGACTCACCAGATTAACTTTAACGTCGATCAAACCCCGATTATGTTGATTTTTCTTGTGGTGGGAGGGTTATTCAGCTATTTGGCCTCGAACCTTCGAAGACAAAACCATGTTGCCATAAAAGAAATCGCCGCCCGTAAACAAAGTGAAGCTGAATTAATGAAGTATCGGGATCACCTTGAGGAATTGGTGCAACAAAGAACATCAGAGCTGGAAAGGGCGAATTTACAACTTAAGGAAGAGATCATAGAGCACAAGAAAGACGAAGAAGCTTTACGGCAAAGCGAAGAACGCTGGTCGACTACTCTGGCAAGCATTGGTGATGGTGTTATTGCTACAGATGTTTCAGGCAAGGTCACTTTCATGAACACCATAGCTCTGGATTTAACCGGCTGGAAAATGGTTGAGGCAGATCAGAAACCGATTTCCGAAATATTTAATATCGTCAGCGAGACAACCCGGCAGAAACTTGAAAACCCGGTGGACAAAGTGCTGCAGCTAGGCACTATTTGCAGTCTGGCCAATCATACAATCCTGATAAGAAAAGACGGTACGGAGATTTCCATCGATGACAGCGGTGCCCCGATAAAAAATGCCGAGGGCGTTGTTATTGGTGTCGTTTTAGTTTTCAGAAATATCACCGAGCGGAGAAAAGCAGAAATATTGGTGCGCCAGATCGAGGAGCGTAATCGATTATTGGCGGATATTCTGGAACATGCGTCACAAGCTTTTGGTATCGGCTTACCGGATGGAAGCCTCGGGATTGTGAACAAGGCATTCTGCGACCTGACAGGCTATACAGCTGGGGAATTGAAAACAATGGATTGGGCGAAGGTTTTGACACCACCTGAATATCTCCCTATGGAAATAGAAAAATTGACAGAACTGGAGAAAACAGGACAACCGGTGCGATATGAGAAGGAATACATACGCAAGGACAAATCCCGGGTGCCCATTGAGTTGCTGGTGCACCTGGTGCGCAACCTTGAAGGGCAAGCCGAATACTACTATTCTTTCCTGACCGATATCACTGAGCGTAAAAAAGCAGAATATGAAAATAAGAAGTTAATGGAAGCTGAAAAGAAACATTCTGAAGAACTGCAGTTGGTAACTGAAAACCTCATGACTACTAACAAAGCCCTTTTGCAAGCAATGGCTCAAGCTGAACGCAATTCTGCGGAAATCGAAGCCATCATACAAGCAATGCCGGACGCGGTATATTTCGGCAATGAAAACGGAATTACCCGCTGCAATGCCCGAGCGCTTGAAATGTTAGGGGCGTCCTCGCTCGGAGATCTTCAAGCCCGTATTGGTGAACTGGGGGCAAAATTCAGAGTGCGGTATCAAAAAGATCGCAATAGCCCACTTGTAGAACCGGAGAATCTGCCTTTCACTCGTGGTTTAAAGGGTGAAGTTGCAATGCTGGATACCTGGGCCACCCAGGGCAGCACGGGGAAGGATGTTTACATTCGAGGTAATGCTGCGCCGGTAATTGTGAACGGCAAAGTTATCGGTGCTGTGGCAGTGAATATCGACATCACCGAGAGCAAGCAAGTCGAAGAAAAAGTAAATCAGCTTAACCGGGAATTACGGGCCATAAATGAATGCGACCAGGTAATAGTGCATGCAAATGACGAACTGAATCTTTTATTTGATATATGCAATGTATTATGCACCACGGGAGGCTATCAAATGGCATGGATTTCTTCCGTCGAGCATGATGCAGCTAAATCTATACGTCCGTTAGCCTGGTGCGGTGATGAAGGATACATTGCTAAAGCAAAAATCACCTGGGCTGACTCTGAGCGGGGGCAAGGACCGGCGGGTTTGGCAGTACGAACCGGCAGGACGCACTTTTTCCAGGATTTTGCTAAAGACCCGGCAGCAGCGCCATGGCGGGAAACGGCATTGTCGCTAGGTTATCTTTCGAGTATTGCAGTGCCGCTCGTGGATGGGGACGGCAATGTTTTCGCGCTGTTTTCATTATATTCGGCCGAGGTGAATCATTTTAATCCGACTGAAGTCAGGTTATTAGAGGAATTAGGAGCTGATATTTCTTTCGGTATTGTTGCATTAAGGGAAATGGTGAAACGGCGGCAAGCCGAAGACGAATTGAAACAACGTACTATTGAACTGGAGGCATCGAATCATGAGCTTGAAGCTTTTTCGTACTCTGTCTCACATGACTTGAGAGCCCCGTTAAGGAGCATCACGGGGTTCAGCAATGTGCTCCTTGAAGATTATAATGATGAACTGGATAAAGAAGGGAAATCGTATCTAAAGAAAATATCGGATGCGGGTGAACTGATGGGACAGCTGATGGATGATCTGCTCAAACTATCGCGAGTGACCCGCAGTGATCTGAGCAGGGAAAGGGTGGATTTGAGTGACATGGCCCGGAAAATCGTTAATGCCCTCCGAAAGGATGAACCTAAACGTAAGGTGAAAGTCACTATTGCTTCCGATATGATAGCCGATGGCGATAAGAATCTGTTAAATTTAGCACTGCAGAATTTATTGGGTAATGCCTGGAAATACAGCAGCAAGACGTCAGAACCACGAATTGAAATGGGGATAATAGAGCGAAACGGCAAAATGGCTTATTTTGTTCGTGACAATGGGGTTGGGTTCGATATGGCTTATGCCAATAAACTGTTCCAGCCTTTCCAGCGTCTCCATAAAGCTTCAGAATTTGCCGGCACAGGGATTGGCCTGGCCACTGTACAGCGTATAATCCGACGCCAAGGGGGAGAGGTTTGGGCGGAAGGTAAGGTCGGAGAAGGGGCAACGTTTTATTTTACTTTAAATTAGGTGCCGGTAAATTAAAGGGCTATAATTGGAAAGAAGCGGCTATCAGAAAAATGCCGCTTCGGGAAGAAAACATGAAACGATTTGTTATATTGCTGGTTGACGATGAAGTACGCATCCTCAATTTTTTGAAGACTAAACTCAAATTGTTATCCTATGAAGTGATACTTGCGGGTAATGGAATCGAGGCTTTGGAACAGGTGCAGGGACAAGAGCCTGATTTAGTAGTTCTTGATGTAATGATGCCGAAAAAAGATGGTTTTGAGACACTGAAGGAGCTACGAACTTTTTCATCAGTGCCGGTAATCATGCTCAGTGCCAGGGGTGACGATTCTGATAGAATCAAAGGACTTGCGTTGGGCGCAGACGATTATATTGCGAAACCGTTTAACCCAGATGAACTTGTTGCCAGGATTGAAGCAATAAGACGACGGTTGAGTTCCCTGGAACGGAAGAATACACCCAAGGAACTGGTTATGCACGGCCTGAATATCAACTTTGACGAACGTCGTTTAAATGTTCGTGGTAAAGAAGTAAAACTTACCAGAATTGAGTGGTTATTATTGACTGACCTGGTTGTCAATGCCGGGCATCTAATGACTTATTACGACCTATTATCGGGCATTTGGGGTCCCGAATATCGGGATGACCATCAGATATTGAGAACCTGGATCAGCCGCCTGAGACAAAAAATAGAGATTGATCCTGACAAGCATGAAATCATAACTACAGTCCCTAAAACGGGCTATATCTTTAATAAATAAAAGGTGATCAATCAAAGACTGTTTGCAAATCACGATAATGCAGGAGGAATCTTGAAATGCAAAAAAATCTTGTTTAGAACATCAGAAACATTCACATCAGTTTTTAATAATTGAAAACCTGGTTTCAATACAACACCAATGTTGATTTATAATAAGATTATTTAGTTTTTATATCAGTAATTTATCTGCTCAATCCAACCATTCAGACTTCATATCGCGGACGATCTTAATAAATTTTGAAAGACTGGCCGGTTTTTGCAGATAATTAGTTACCCCCAAATGATTACATATCCTCTAGTCGGATGCTTCCATCGAAGAAGTGAGCACAATCACCGGGATATTTCTGGTATTGGTGTTTTCACGTATGGCCTGGAGCACCTGGACGCCGTTAACCCGCGGGAGTTTGATATCGAACAGGATTAGCGCCGGTTTATCATTCGGGTCTCTCCCGGCATACCGGCCGCAGCAGAAAAGAAAATCCATCGCGGCGACCCCGTCAGCAGTTACCTGCAAAGGGTTTGCGATTTCGGCTTTCCGGAACGCTACTTGTGTTAATATCACATCATCCGGGTTATCTTCAACCAGGATAACATATTTGTCGGTTGTCATTTAGTATTCTCAAATTCCTACGTTCGGATGTTCAATTTCCAGGCGGGTCAACCGCGATGTTACCTATTGTAAAATAAAATGTTGTTCCTTTATTGATTTCGGACTCTCCCCAAATATCACCGTGATGCCGGCGGACAATCCGCTGCACAATCGCGAGCCCGATGCCGGTGCCGGGGTATTCATTCCCGGAATGCAGGCGTTGGAACGGATGGAAAAGTTTGTCGCTGTAAGTCATGTCAAAACCGATGCCATTATCTTTGACGAAATATACTGTCTGTCCGTCCCGCTGCATCGCTCCGAACTCGATCACGGCTTCCGTATTGTTAGCGGTGAATTTCCACGCATTTTCCAGTAAATTCTTCAAACAAATATCGAGCAGCCCCTGGTCACCTTTAACCAAAATGCCCGGCGTAATTACGAATTCAACCTTGCGTCCCGGATTAGTATCCTGTAATTCGTTGGCAATATTTTTGACCATCTCACTCAAATCCACCATGTCGATCTGTATTTCCGTCCGTACAATTCTGGACAGTTTGAGCATATCGTTAATCAGCTGCGACATGGTCTGGCTGGCTTTTCTGATGCGATTCAAATAATCCCGCCCGGTTTCATCGATTTTGTCTTTATAGTCCTCAATCAGGATTTCGCTGAAACTGTCCATTGCACGAAGCGGCGCTTTTAGATCATGGGAAACGGAGTAGCTGAAAGCCTCAAGCTCTTTATTCGCCGTTTCCAGGTTATTAGCGTAATTTTCCAGAGATTCCTCTGCTTTCTTCCGGTCAGTAATATCAGAACCCAAAATTATAACCTGATCCTGCGAAGGAAAAACTGTCATTTCGTAACATGCGTTAGTATATTTGCCGCCGATTTCAAACCGCCGTATTTCTTTTTTCTCCATCGCATCCCGGAGGTTTTTCTCGTAATCTGTTCCGAGATGTTTGGGAAACATTTGCCAGATGTTGTGCCCGACGAAGTCCGCAGGTTCCTTTCCAATTTTCGAAGTAAAAGTCCTGCTGGCGAAAATGAATTTCCATGTCGAGTCGAGCACATAAAAGTCTTCCTGGATACTATCCAGAATTTCGTTGATCTTCTGGTTAGAACGTTTAAGTTCTTCCTCCGCTTGTTTGCGCTTAGAAATATCCCTGAATACCAGGACTGCTCCCAATTCGTGACTTCCTTCTTTAATGGGAGTTACCGTAAATTCTACCGGGAACCGGGTCCCGTCCTTTCGGAAGAAATTTTCATCTGTAACGGCTTTAGCGCTGGCACTTTTTAATGCCAGGCGGACAGGACAGTCTTCCACCAGGTAGGCGCAACCATCGGAATGGGAATGATGAAAAGTAGCATGTCCATCCCGGCCAATCAGTCCCTCAGGTTTCCAGCCAATCATTTTGGCAGCAGCAGGGTTGACGAAATTAATCCTGCCGTCTGAATCCAGTCCGCAAATCCCTTCACCCACTGAATTCAGTATAAGCTCGTTCTGATGTTTGACGCTGGTAAGTTCAGCCGTGCGTTCTTTTACTAGTCCTTCCAGTTGTGTCCGGTGCCGGTTCAATTCAAGTTCGTTGTGCAAACGTTCGGATGTTTCTCCCGCCAAACCGGCAATGGCCAGGTAAATATTCAATAAATCACTGCCAACCGGGGAAGCGGTCTGATGACCGATAAGCATCACGCTGGTTGTTTGGTATTCTTCGATGACGGGCAGAAAAACAGTCATAGAAGGAGTGGGGACTGCAATTACCTGGGTAGCTAAAAAGCCGCTGTCCAGCACATCGGCAATAGTTTTATTGACATCTCCGGCAGACAGGCATCGAGCCGCTAATGAATCGGGCAATGAAGAATTGTAAATTGTGATTAAACCTTTCGCGTCCCGTTTGGCAAAAGCCGTCCAACTCGCAGCGAAAAAGGTCGTGACCAGTTTGCTTAAATGTTCCCGCATGTCCTGCTGCGTTTTCAGCCGGACCATGTATTGAGAGGCTTTGATAAAGGCTTCGAACAATTGCGGCTGTATATCTTGAAAATCATTCATATTTAATTACCTTTTGGGGTTGTAAGTAGAGATTATTTAAAAACGCCGCATCAAAATCAGGCAGGTCAGACAGATTGATGGTGGAGGAATTTTGATATAGAGAGCGTAATTCTTTTTGTTTTTCCTGCACTAACAGGAATTGTTCACACCCGGCGAGCGCCGTATTTCCGCAGAGTTTGAATTTCCGCGGAGAAATATCAGGCAGCAGCCCTATCGATTGTGCATTATCAATATTCAAGTTCAGGCCAAAAGCCCCGCTGATATAGACACTTTTCAATGCCTCTAAATTCATTTTTGATTGGGATAACAGAGTCATTACTCCGACCCCGATAGCGGCTTTAGCGCGCTGAAACAGGTCTATATCACTGCCGCTCAATTGTAAAGCCGGATTGCAGGCGAAAATAGTCAGGCTTTCCGCTGAGCCCTTAGTTGTAAATTTGCCGGTGGGAGTTAAATCCCCCGAGCGCCGTAAAGATGCGATTAAATCGACCAGGCCGGAACCGCAAAATCCATTGGGCAAGCCGCCGCCGATAACCTCAAAATCCATTTCGGCAGAATCCCGCCGTTCCCGCAATTGGTAAATTGCCCCGGGCTCGGCCGGCACTCCGCATTTGATCCCACTGCCCTCGAAAGCCGGGCCGCCGGCGGCGGACGTGACATGGATTGTAGTGCCGTCCCAAAGCGCCATTTCAGAATTAGTCCCAAAATCAATCAATAAAGTACCGGGATGTTCTAACATCCCGGTGGCGATTACTCCGGCCAGCAGGTCCGAACCCACAAAACCGGCCAATGGAGAAATGACATCAACTTTTGCCTCAGGGTGCACTTCCAGCAGGTTAATCCATTCCCCAACATCTACCAAACGGCAGTCGATATGTTTTGTCCAGTTGTGAGGCTGAAGAAGCGGAAGCGGGTCCGTTTCCGTCAATAACATCATCATCGCAGTGTTTCCTACGAAAGAGATATGGATGATATCCTCAGAACTCAGTCCGTCGCGCAGACATAAATCGCGCAACGCCCAGCGAACTGCATCAAGCGGCAGCCGTGCGATATCTGCGGCAATGTCCGTAGATTCCGCAGCCGCCATCAGGCGGGTCACCACATCAGAGCCGTAACGGCACTGGGGATTCTGCCCGATACGGCTAACGAGGCGTTTGCCCTGCTTTAAATCCCAAACGGAAAAACAGATATTAGTCGTCCCGATGTCAACCGCCAACCCGTAAGCTTTTGGCCATGAATTATTGTGAGCGACGCAAGACTGATTTGCCGGGGTGCAGGTCAAATAGTCCGGGTTCAAGTCCTGCCATTGATTTTTTGAAGCCTGATTGAGTATACGGATGCTTAAGTCGTTTTCCGGAATCAACTGGCAGGCGAGACGGACATTATGTTCCAAGTCTTCCCGGGGTAAAAGAACCCGTTCGTTTGGCCTTAAACCATTAACTGTCCCACTTTCAATTTTTACCCGGCAAAGTCCGCAAGCCCCATTTCCGCGGCACCCCGAACGTATCCATATCCCGGTTTCTTCCAGAATCCGGCGCACGGAAATTCCCGGTTTAAATGTAATTTGGGTTATTTTATCTTCGATGATTACTGTTAAAGTCGGCATATTTTACTCTTTTGTTCTCACTGCTTGAACCATGGCCGCAATATTTTCCGGCTTGGATTCGGGGGGAATCTCGCATCCTGAGGAAAGAATAAAACCTCCTCTCTTACGGAAATATCTCAAAAGTTTTTTTGATTCTTTTCTTATTTCAGCCGGGGTCCCTTCCACAAAAGATAGGGATTTGATATTGCCGTCGAGGCAAATAGTGGGAAGCATGTTATTCGCTTCGTCCATGCTGACACAATAATCAAAATTGGCGATGTCTACTCCGGCGTCACGATAATAAGGCAAAATCGGAGCTGCAGGTCCGGCGATGTGCAGCCAGTTACAGGCCGACCCTCCTGATTCTAATGCCTGGAAGAGCCGCCTCAGACGCGGCAATTCGAATTCCCGAAAAAACGAAGGGGGGATCACCGCCGGAGAAGCCGCAGGGTCAAAGACTATCGGTAAATGAGCGCCTGCTTTGAGTTGGGCGCGGCCGAAACTGATCAATACCTCGGTCGCAAAATCCAGCAACCGTTCTAACCGCTGAGGTTGATCAATTGCCAGGTAAAGCGTGTTTTCCAGTCCCAGTAATTGGCCCGCCAAAGTAAACGGCCCCACGACACAACCAACCACCAGCGTCTCATCTCCGAGCCCTTTCCGTAGAATGCCGAGAGCTTTCAGCATTTCCGGCATCCTTCCCGCTTTCTGAGGATCGGGAACGGTAAGATTAATCCAATTGGCATCGGGCGCTAAAACGTGTTTTGCAACAACCGGATACATGTTCTCATAGTAATTCAGTGTCGAGCCTATGGCTTCAGTTTCTACACTCGTATCCATGACCGAGAAAACAGCATCGCAGCCGTATATTTTTAATGCATTTAATTGACAACGGGCAAGTGTCTCCCCGCTGCGCACATATTCATTGATCGATACACCGGCAAGCACCGCGGCATGGGCAAATATCTGGGCAATAACCGGGACACGGTCGACGTGTTGTATTTTAATCGAAGCTGTAATTCTCTCCAGACTGTTCATTCTGCCCCTTCTGTTATCTTTTCAAGATAATGTAAACAATCGAAAGCCGACTCCGCCACGAAATCAACATTGAGCTTTTCGGGCGAAGATTGTTTGAGAGCAGCTCCACCAGCAATGACTTTCACATTGTTCAATTTGTTTCCGGCCAGCAGCCCTCTGACCTGTTTTACCTGACCAATAACCGGGGTAATTAATCCGCTGATGCCGATGGCGGCAGGCTTTTCACGCCCGGCTACTTCGATTAATTTTGACAGCGGGCAGTCTTTACCGCAATCCACCACCCGGTAACCTTTACCGGTCAGCACCATCTTAAGAATATTTTTCCCCAGGTCGTGGACGTCACCTTCCAGAGTCGCAATAACGACCGTACCTTTCGGGATACCGGTCGGCTCTCCGGAGGGATACAATAGTTTCATTACCGCCGTAACGGCACGTCCGGCCAGCATGATTTCCAGCAGGTTAAACTGTTCGAGTGTACATTTAGCATCCAGCGCGGACATCGCAGCCTCAAGCCCGTGAACCACAATGTTTTCGGAGCTGACTCCGCTTTCAATAAGTTTATTAGTATTGGATAAAGATTTGTCGCAGTCACCTTCGAGGATTGCGGAAACTAAAGATGCCATCTTCGGATCAGCCATTGCGATCCTCCGATACTCTATCTCCCTGAAATATTAAAAACATCATGGTCGATTTTATCTCCACCACCCGGAAAATTTGATATGACGGAGGCGTTAATCTTTTGCTTAATAAATTATGTTAGCATTTTAAAACACAAATGATAAGGAAGTAGTTCATAAAAAATATAACAATTTTATTACAAATTTATTATGAAACCCCATTGGGATTATAGGGGCAATAACCGCGATGTTGGATTATCCAATTGTGTATATCGAACACAAACGTTCAGCAAGTATCACTAAAAAACTAACAGATAATAATCGGGGAAAGCACTCTTTACAGGCAAACTATAAAAAAATGGTACCGTCCTGATACCGGAGGAAGCTGTTTTCAGGTTGGAGAATCCGGCAGGTACTAACCCAAAGTTCCATCTAAATGAGTACTTTATAGCTATTGGTTATTCATAACACTCAATGTATAGTCAAATATGTTCACACATAATTACAGTATGTCCGGAGGGACTAAATGTCATTTGAACTTGGCGGCCGAACTTTTTACACTACCGGTGAGGCTTGTCAATTAGCGGGAACAAGCCGTGATACTTTTCTGAGATGGGTCAGAGAAGGGAAGTTCAACGACGTCGAACACCGTGACAGGAACGGGTGGCGCCTTTTTACTGAAAACGACGTCCGCAAACTGAAAGCCAGAATTAATCGCGTTGAAAAAATCGGCAGTAGCCGGAAGAGGGGCTCTTAACAATGTCGTTACGCTGGAAGATTCTGTTGAGTATCACCGCGGCAGCTGTTGCCATAATCGGGGCGGTTGCCCTCGTTTCCGAGCTTACGTTTATGAAAAGCTTTCAAGGCGTGGAAAACCAAAACGCCCGGCAAATGGTTGAACGGGCAGATAAAGCATTGACCGACGACATCCAAAGCTTGAATACCTTGAACCACGATTGGGCTGCATGGGATGATACCTACAATTTCGTCCAAGACCCCGTCAAATACCAGGAATATGCCGTCGATAATCCCTCCGATACGACATTTGCAAGCGCTAAACTTAATTATATTTTTATAATTAACAACGCGAACCAGCTGGTATTCGGCAAAAGTTTTAACCTTGACGCCGGTACAGATGTGCCCATTCCTGCGAGCATTAACGGACAAATTTTCAACGATAAACTGACCAGTCACCAGGGACTGAATGATAATGTTTCCGGAATAATACTGCTGCCTGAAGGCCCGCTGCTGATTTCTGCCGATCCGATTATTACCAGCCAGGGGACAGGACCGATCGAGGGTACCATCATCATGGCCAGGTACCTGAACGCAACAGAAATCGCGGAAATGTCTGCAACAGTGCAATCACCGCTCACCGTTGTGACAGTAAACGCGCCGGATATCCCGGCTGATTTCCAGATTGCCCGTTCGTCACTTTCAGCCAATGAACTCAATTTCACCAGCCCGCTAAATTCGAAAACTATTGCCGGTTACCAACTGGTCATGGATATTTACGGCCAACCCGCCATCATCCTGAAGGCAACCATGCCGCGTGATATCTATGCTCAAAGCATGTATACCCTCCGATATTTTCTCCTTTCGTTGTTGGGACTGATTATTTTATTTATTTTCTTGGTCAATTTTCTTTTAGATAAAGTTGTTCTTGGCAGACTAAGTCATGTTTCAAAATTCGTGAGCCAAACCCAGGGGACGGGCAATCTTTCTCAACATCTTCCCGCCGCCGGGAATGATGAATTATCTCAACTGGCGAAGAACCTCAACAGCATGGTGGATACAATCCAACGATCTCACCGGGAATTAATCGTAAAACAGAAGGCTGAGGAGAGATTAAGGATAACCATTGAATCTGTCGCCGAGGGTATTGCTTCGACTGACCTGGAAGGCAAAATCACCGACGTGAACGAATCAAAAGTAATACTGCATGGTTACACCAGGAAAGAAGAACTGATCGGGAAGAACGCACTGGACCTTGTCAGTTCGCAGGATTTGGAGAAAGTCAAAGAAAACATGAAAGCGGCCCTGGAAACGGGTTTCAGCGGCGGCGGTGAATACATAATGCTTAAAAAGGACGGCAGCACTTTCATCGGGGAACGTTCCACTGCTTTACTAAGGAATGCCGAAGGCGGGCCGGTGGGATTTGTCATCAGTACAAAGGATATTACCGCCCGAAAAAGAGCGGAAGAAACCTATTCCACCATTGTCGAAAAAAGTAACGATGCAATTATCATCATCCAGGACGGAATAATCAAATTTGTTAACCCGAAAATGACCGAAGTCAGCGGATTCACATTTACAGAAGCGGTGGGAAAACCGATGACCGAAATCTTGGCACCGAAGTTTCGCTCGACCATACTGGACAGACATAATCGCCGGATAAGCGGCGAGACTGTCCCGGATAAGTACGACGCGGAAATTGTTGCCAGGAACGGCGAGATAATCCCGGTGGAAATAAGCGTCAGTGTCATCCAGTATGAAGGAAGGGGGGCAACAGTATCAATAGTGCGGGACACCAGGGAACGCACCATGGCACAGGAAAAATTACAAAGGTCGGAGGAAAAATACGCCACAATCGTCGAAAAAGGAAATGACGGCGTGGTGATTTTACAGGACGGCCTGATCAAATTCGCGAACTCCAGAATACAAGGCTTAAGCGGGCTGACAATCGAAGAGACCGTCGGGAAATCGTTTGTGGATTTCGTGTCGCCGCAGTTCCGGCCGCTGGCAGCGGAAATGTACCGTAGGAGAACGCTGGGGCAGGATACACCGGGAAGATATGAAATCGCAATCACGAATAAAGACGGGAAAGAAATTCCGGTCGAAGTGAATGCCAACAAAATAGATTTTGAAGGTAAGCCCGCGGACATTGCGATTATCAGGGACATTACGGAACGCAAGAGGGCGGAAGAAGCGCAGAAACTGCTGGAACAGAATTTCCGCAACTCTTTAAACAATTCACCCATGGGAGTGACTATTGCCGATTTAAACTTCAATACTGTGTACGCGAATCAAACTTTCCTTGATATTTTCGGCTATCAAAATCTGGAACAGGTGAAGGCAAGCCCTCCGCAGGACCATTATACACCGGCGACATACGCGGAATATCTCCGACGGAAGGAGCAGCGAGCCCGGGGCGAAACTAATCCGGATAATATCGAGATAGACGTTGTCCGCAAAGACGGCTCTGTCCGGCATTTGCAGATATTCCTTAAAAGTGTGTTGTGGGATGGAAAACAGCAATATCAAACGCTGTATAACGATATTACCGAGCGGAAACAGGCGACGGACCAACTGGCGAAGTTGAATGAAGAATTGAAGTCATTTAATTCGCAGCTGGAGATGAAAGTAGAGGAGAGGACCAAACAGTTGGAAGAAGCAGTGGAAGTAGCGGAAGCTTCCAACCGGACCAAATCGGAATTTCTGGCGAGCATGTCCCACGAATTGAGGACACCGCTGAACGCGATTATCGGCTTTTCACAGGTCTTGCATGAGAAATACTTTGGGGAATTGAACGAAAAGCAGGCGGAATATATAGCCGATATCGTCGATTCCGGCAAACACCTGCTTTCCTTGATCAACGATATTCTGGACCTGTCAAAGATAGAAGCGGGGAAAATGGAGCTTGATGTCTCGGATGTAAAAATAGCGGAGCTTCTGCAAGGCAGTCTGGTGATGATAAAAGAGAGAGCGATGGCGCATAATATCAGTCTGGATTTAAAAATAGCCAAAAACATTAACGGCACAACCATCAGAGGCGACGAGCGGGGACTGAAACAGGTAATGTTCAATCTGCTATCCAACTCGGCTAAATTCACGCCGGACGGAGGATCGATTCTGGTGGAGGCAAAGAAAACGGAGAAAGAAATCACGGTGAGCGTAACGGATACGGGAATCGGGATGACGGCGCAGGAGCAGAAGCGTCTATTCGAGGCATTTTACCAGGCCAGCGGTGGAATAAAGGGGAAGACACCGGGGACAGGGCTGGGATTGGCAATCACCAGGAGCATAGTCGAGAAACACGGCGGCAGGATTTGGATGGAAAGCGGCGGAATAAACAAGGGAAGTACTTTTATCTTTACGCTACCGATAGGTTAATTGATTGTGAAGGCAAAGGTCCTTCAGAGATTAAGGAGATAACATGGCAAAAACTATACTGATTGTCGAAGATGAGCCCAAGAACATGACGTTGACCCGGGATCTGCTGAAAATATCCGGCTACCAGACGATTGAGGCGGTCGATGGCGTTCAGGGAGTGGAAAAGGCAAAAGCATCCAAACCGGACCTTATCCTGATGGACATCATGATGCCCAGGATGGATGGTTACGCTGCCTGCCGCGAGATCAAAGCGGACCAATCGACCAGACTGATCCCGGTGGTAATGCTCACTGCGGTCGGTTACGACCTGAACAAAAAACTGGCCAAGCAAATGGGTGCTGACGGCTACGTGACCAAACCTTTTAGCAGGCAGCAACTGCTGGATGCAATCGACCCGTTGCTGGCGAGAAGTTAAAGCCCGGCAGGGAAAAAATGACTTCGGGGTGAGCCCGTGATTTGGAATTGAAGGCAAAATCAAATGCATTTAGTTTATAACCCTTATATGTTACTCCCGCTGTTTGCCATGCTGATGGCGGTATTTTTGTGGGTCCGCGGATGGCGGTACCATTCTTCACGCATGGGCAAAACTTACCTGGCACTGATGGGGGCGCTGGCATGGTGGTCCCTGGCAGTGGTTATGGAACACTGGAATCAGGGACTGGCGTCCAAGATATTCTGGATAAAAATGTCCTATTTCGGCATTGTGAGCCTGCCTGTGGCCTGGATGATTTTTACAGCGCAGTATACCGGCAGGGAAAAATGGCTGACAGCCCGCAATGTTTCACTAATGTTTATCGTTCCCTTGATTACTCTGATAATGGTTTGGACCAACGGCATGTTTCACCTGATGTGGAAAGACATCTGGCTGGATACGAGTATTAATCCGCCAGTCGATGCCGTAACCCATAACCTCTGGTTTTGGGCGCATTCCGCCTACTCTTACGCTTTACTATTAATAGGCACATTTTATTTATTGGACCTGTTCCGAAAATCGCGCGGGATTTTCCGGCAACAGGCCGGGATTCTCCTGCTGGCGGCGCTTGTACCATGGGTCGGAAATATTCTTTTTTTGGCCGGTATCAAACCTTTCTCCGTGGTGGACCCAACTCCTATTACTTTTGCCATCACCGGCGTTGCGTTTTTCTGGGGTCTTTCCCGTTTGCAGTTGTTGGACATCATTATGCCGGTGGCGCATGAAACCATTTTAAAAAGCATGGCGGACGGCATTATTATCCTGGATACCCATTTGAGAGTAATTGAACTGAATCCGGCTGCCCAGAGGATTATCGGAGGGAAGAAATCAGATACATTGGGACAAATCTACAGCCGCGTATTTCCCGGGCAGATGGGTCTTCTCGAATTGAATGCGGATATGCCTGAAACGGAAGCTGCGGTATTTTTAAGCGACGGGCAGAACCAGCGCAGCTACAGCGTGCGTATCACACCCATTGGCACCGCGCCTCACGTCAATGGGCGCCTGGTAATCCTGCGTGACGATACGGAACGCGTCAAGGCAGAACTGGAGTCTAAAGAAAGAGCAATCCTTCAAGCCGAACTGAACGAGCGCAATCATGCGGCAGAAGCGATTCAGCGCCGGCTTGAATTTGAAGAAACAATTGCCCGGGTTTCTTCCCGTTTTGTCCGGATTTCAGACCTGGATGCAACAATCAACGATTCTCTTGCGGATATTGGAAAACTCAGCCAGTCAAGCCGGGCCTATCTTTTCCTGCTCGGCGAAAATAACATCATGACCAATACTCATAACTGGTATGCAGATGCAGCAGGTCCGCAGGTTAATAAATTTCTGCCGATCCCCGGCAATAATTTCCCGGAATGGATGACGGAACTTAAGAACGGAAATGTTATTCATATCCCAGATGTTCCATCTATGTATGAAGGGGCTGAAAAAGAAATGCTGCAAAGACGCGATATAAAATCAGCTCTAGTGTTACCGATTGCAATTGACCGGCAACTTATCGGACTCATTGGTTTTGATAACATTTACGCGGGCGGTAAGTGGGATGACAATGACATTGCTCTTTTGAGGATGTCAGCAGAGATTATCGGTAATGCTCTCGAACGCAAACAGGCGACCGATCAATTGGCCAAACTAAACGAGGAACTGAAGTCATTCAATTCGCAACTGGAGATAAAAGTCGAAGAGAGGACTAAGCAATTGGAAGAAGCAGTGGAAGTTGCTGAAGCTTCCAACAGGACTAAATCCGAATTTCTGGCGAGCATGTCCCACGAATTGAGAACACCGCTGAACGCCATCATCGGCTTTTCGCAGGTTCTCCACGAGCAATATTTCGGGGAGCTGAATGAAAAGCAGGCGGAATACATCGCCGATATCGTGGACTCCGGCAAACACCTCCTATCCTTAATCAACGATATCCTTGACCTGTCAAAAATCGAAGCCGGGAAGATGGAGCTTGATATCTCCGAGGTGAAAATCGCGGAGCTGCTCCAGGGCAGTCTGGTAATGATCAAGGAAAAAGCAATGGCGCATAATATCAGTCTGGATTTAAAAATTGCTGAAAACATCAACGGTACGAGCATTAAGGGTGACGAACGCCGTTTAAAGCAGGTCATGTTCAATCTGCTGTCCAACTCGGCTAAATTCACCCCGGACGGCGGAGCGATTAAGGTTGAAGCGGAAATGAATGACAAAGAATTAACCGTCAGTGTTACGGACACCGGTATAGGGATGACCCCGCAGGAGCAGAAGCGGCTTTTTGAGGCATTTTACCAGGCCAGCGGGGGTATTAAGGGCAAGACCCCGGGGACGGGACTGGGGCTGGCAATCACCAGGAGCATTATCGAGAAACACGGCGGCCGGATCTGGATGGAAAGCGGCGGGCCAAACAAAGGTAGCACTTTTAGCTTTACGCTCCCTTTTGCTAAAAATTAAGGAGAAACACATGGGAAAACAAATATTAATCGTCGAAGATGAACCTAGAAACCTGAAGCTCCTCCGTGATTTGCTGCAGAAATTCGGGTACCAAATACTGGAAGCCCAGGACGGCGAACAGGGAGTAAAAATGGCCGCGGAGAAAATTCCCGACCTTATTCTCATGGACATCATGATGCCAAAAATGGACGGACTGGAGGCAACACGCATCATCAAGGCCGATGAAAAAACCCGGCACATCCCGGTAATCGCGCTGACTTCCTACGCGATGAAAGGAGACCGGGAGAAAACTATTGAAGCAGGATGTGATGGGTACATTGCCAAGCCGATCGATATTCAGGACGTGTTGAAAACGATTAAGAGTTTTTTGGCAACCTAAAAACTTACTTCGGCGTTTCCCGATAACCTGACAGAGATTGCGAATATAAATGGAAAAGGGATTTGGGATGACTTTGGGCGAACACCTTACATCCTACGGATGAACTTAAATAGAAAACCGGCACTTCATTCTCCGCGAAATATTTAGAAATCACATTGAAACCGCTTTTTAGGAATTATATAATTTACCCTGTGTTTAGTATCGGGCGGTATCAGAAAACGGCCGGCGCGCGGATGACCAAATTGGAACTAAAGATTATACGAGCAGTTAGCATTTTCCGCAAAGTAAGTCAAGCCTGTAAAATCTTTTTAGTTGTTGTATAATAAAGCCAAATTTCTAAATCTCCGGGGGCGATAAATTTGAAGTCCAACGACAGGAGTCTGTTTCGGTTAAAAGACGGCGATATCGCAGTGATGCTGGATTGCCTTGATGAACTTTTTAGGGAGCGCGGCGATGAAGTTATGCCTAAAGATCTTGCCGAGCGCATGGAGCAAAAACTACACAGGCATATCCATCACCATACCGCGGCTTACTTATACACATCATTAGGATTTGTAACAAAAAGGGTGAATGCAAGCCCGAACGGAAGTAAATATTACATCATTCCTAACCCCAAATTATTGGCAGAAAAACTTGCTCAGTTTGGTAAGCCGGACGCGGATAACCAGTGCAAAAAAGAGTAATTCCCGATTAAAAGACAGTTAGGCTGAAAACCCCAATGCGGCTATTCCGGAATTTGTTAATATTTCTTAAGACACAGTGAAGACAGCCAATACATGCTTTGGCTATCCAAGCTGCCTGTAACAACGGGTACGTAAAAGTTTGGATCAGCCGAACATCGAGGGTCAGGTAGAAATGATTTACGGGATGGAGCACCTTTAGGTTGAAAAAGGCCGAGTGGAATTAATCGTTGATCACCAGAAAGCTGCAGGGAAAAAATCAAAATCGGATAAGCGGGCATCTTAAGCTAATGCAATCCCATTTAATGAAGTAATAAAAGGAGATTAAAAATATGGCAGGAACACTGACAATTGATAAAAGTAAAACAGCAGTGCTTATCATGGATTATCAGAACCGGATGCTGAACGAATTATCAGAACCGGCAAGAAAGGAAATTTTAGAGAAAGCAAACTCAATCCTGGCGAAAGCCCGTAAAGATAATATGCCTGTAATCTACGTTGAGGTCAGAAAAGGAGAAAGAACTCCGGAAATGGAAATCCATCCGGGCGTAACTCCGAAACCCGGTGAGGTCGTGTTGACGAAAAAGCGTACCGGGCCTTTTACCACAACCAATCTGAATGAAGTCCTTAAAAATCTGGGAGCTGATACTCTGATTCTTTTCGGGATTGCAACCCAAGGATGTGTACTCACCACGGTGCGGTGTGGGGCCGACCTGGATTACAAACTGGTAGTGGTATCGGATTGCTGCGCAAACCCCCCGAGCGAAGAAGTGCACCGTGTCCTGATGGAGAAAGTATTTCCCGGTCAGGCGAGTGTTGTAACGGCTAAAGAAGTTTTGGCGTTTCTTTAAACGAACAAGGTGTTGCCTCTTCGCACCCAAGTCAGTACAACCTACAGAAATCACGAAAAATTGATATTCAATGTTTTACGCAGCCATTCATCGATGCAGGCAGCAGAGAACGTGGCACTTTTCTATTTGACCAGTTACAATATTTTGAATAAATATTTGCCTGAAATATTCGAATTATCATAAGGAATAAGTGATATAATTTTGATATCAAATCTAAAATAAAAGGAATTGAGATGAAATACAGGAAATTCGGGAAACTTGATTGGCAGGCATCCGCGCTGGGATTCGGAGTTATGCGCCTGCCGTTGATTGATAATAATCCGGCTCAGGTGGACGAAGCTGAAGCAATTAAGATGATGCGATATGCCATCGATAACGGCGTTAATTATATTGACACGGGCTATTATTACCACGGCGGCAAGAGTGAAGTTATCGTCGGTAAAGCGCTGAAGGACGGTTATCTGGAAAAAGTAAAAGTGGTGACGAAGATGCCGGTCTTCGCTGTTAAAACAGCGGCGGATTTCGACCGCTTTTTTGAAGAACAACTCAAGCGACTGGATATGCCGGGCTTTGATTTCTACATGCTGCACGGTTTGAACGCAGGTTCATGGCAGAGAATGCGCGATATGGGAATAATAAACTGGGCAGAAAATAAAATGGCGCATGGTTATTTCCATCATTTCGCCTTCTCTTTTCACGATGAATATACCGCGTTTAAGGATATCGTCGACTCATACGACAATTGGACTTTCACGCAAGTGCTGTACAACTATATGGACATAGACAGGCAGGCAACCACACGGGGTGTAAAATACGCGGCGGAAAAAGGGTTGGGCGTTGTGGTGATGGAACCTTTACGCGGCGGAGTGCTATCCAAAAAGCCGCCTGAAAAAGTAGCCATGGTTTGGGAAAAGGCACCCCGCCAGATGAGTCTTTCGGAATGGGGATTGCAATGGGTCTGGAATCACCCGGAAATATCCGTGGTTTTGAGCGGGATGTCATCAATGCAGCAGGTGCAGGAAAATATTGCCGCCGCGGAACGTTCCGGAGCCGGGAAATTAAATCAAGCCGATATCGCTTTGATTAACAGCGTCAGGAAAGCCTACCGCGACCTGTTCCCGGTTGCCTGCTCCGGATGCCGGTATTGCATGCCGTGTCCCAATGATGTATCTATCCCTACTATTTTTGAAATTTATAACGAAGGACTGGTCTATGACATCATGACCAGGGCAAAATTACGGTATAAAGATACGCTCATGGAAGGACACCGGGCCGATAAGTGCATTGACTGCAATAAATGTGTTGAGGTTTGTCCGCAAAAGATTGCGATACCGGAGCAGCTTAAGAAAGCCCATGAAATTCTGAGTGCCGTAAAATAGATAAATGTAAAAAAGTCATACTAATTGTCCGATTAAAAGCTGCTCACATCAGCCGCGATGGATTGAAAAGAGACCGGTTTCAAACCCGGTCTCTTTTTTGTGGTGGATTCCCACTGCTGATCCGATGGTCATCACTCTCAAATATTTACATGCTCAAGCATGACTTAACAATTAGCTCAAAGATTATATTTGTTTGAATATTACTGATAAACAATCGGGATTATTTCGCAGAAGATTCTGCAATCAATTCCGCTATATCCTTCACTTTGAGAGTGTCTTGCGCCTGTTTGGTTTTAATCGCATCTTCGAACATCTGCAGGCAATAGGGGCAGGCAGTGGCTACCAGTTGCGCTTTAGTTGAGATCACCTGGTCGATACGATTTTCACTGATACGCTGCCCGATGCGCTCTTCCAACCACAACCGTCCGCCGCCGCCGCCGCAACAGAAGGCCCGTTTCCTGTTCTTTTCCATCTCCACCATTTTAGTACCCGGTAACTCTTTCAATATTTCCCTTGGCTGCCGGTAAATATCGTTATGCCGCCCCAGATAGCAGGGGTCATGAAAAGTAATGCTGCCATAATCGCCCTTGCCAATTTTGATTTTGCCTTGTTTTAGCAGGTCTCCAATCAATTCGGTATGGTGAATCACTTCAAAATTACCTTCGAATTGCGGATATTCATTTTTAATCGTGTTATAGCAGTGCGGGCAGCCGGTGACTATTTTCTTGACGTTATAGCCCTTCAATACTTCGATATTTTTTTGTGCCTGCGCCTGGTAGGTCATCTCATCGCCTAAACGCCGTGCCGGGTCGCCACAGCAGCTTTCTTCGGTGCCGAGGATACCGAAATTAACCCCTGCCTGCTGCATCAGTTTGGCAAAAGACTGCGCAATCTTAATACCCCGTTCGTCCAGTGCTTCAGTGCAGCCGACCCAGTAAAGGATATCCACTTTCGGGTCTTCCGCCAGTGTTTTTATATTCATGCCTTTTGCCCAATCCGTCCGGTTCAGCGTCGTTCCGCGCCATGGATGACCGCGTCTTTCGATGCTTTGTAAAGTAGCTTTGGCAGTTTCAGGAAGAATCGATTGTTCAACCAGGTTACGCCGGAGGTCAACGATTTTATCAATGTGTTTCACCCAGACAGGACAGGTGGTATCACAAGCTCCGCATGTGGTACAGGCCCAGATTTCATCCTCCAGAATCACTTTACCGGCGAGTGTAACATTGACGTTTTCCGGAGCCGGTTCACCTTTTGCCTTTGCTTTAACAAGGTCAGGACCTGCTATAAGCAATTGCTTCTTCAGGTCCTGAATCACCTTTTTCGGATTGAGCGGTTTACCTGTGGTAAAAGCCGGGCATTGTTCCTGGCAGTTGCCGCAAACCACACAGGCATAGAGATCCAGGTTCTGCTTCCAGGTGAGTTTATCAATGGTCGGGATGCCGAGAAATTCGGCATGTTCCAGGTCGATAGGTTTCAAAGCGCCCTTGGGCAGCCGCGGTTCAAAAATACCGTTGAAAATTGAGGCAATGACATGCAGGTAGCGCGAATAAGGAATATAGACCAGTACTAACAGGACAGTCAGCCAGTCGGTCCAAAAGAAGGCGATGTGCCAGTTTTGGATTACAGTTAAGGCGCTCCCGGTGAAGAGATGGCTCAGCCATGAGCTAAACGGCGGCAGAATGGTATGCCCCAGTCCTGCCGGTGCTTCTCCCATGGCGATGACGGTAGCCTGGTTAAACAGAAATGCGAAAGGATGTGTGAAGACTGAAAGGAGGATAATAAAGGCTTCAATAGTTTGTCCGCCCTTAAGGCGGGCCGGTCTGATAATGAAACGCCGGATGAGGCCCCAACCGGCGCCGATTATAATGAAGACCGCCATAAAATCCATGACCCAGGCAAAGTAATAGAAGAAGCCAGTATTTTCCAGACCGGCAAACCCGAAGCCTTGGGCCAGGATAAAGAAGAAGAAATAAAAGAGGACGAAAACAAAAAACCCCCAGGCCATCAACGCATGGCCCAGCGGAGCGCGGTCTTTTTTAAACCGGAAGTTTTTAAGCTGGCAAAGCTGGCTGAAGACATATGCGAAAGTTGTGGAGATCCATTTGCCCCAGCTCTTGTAGCCGGTCTCTTTTTGCCCCAAGAACATGTATTGCAGCAGCTGCCTGATGCGGTATGCAAATAATAGCAAAGCAATTGCAAATACTCCCCAGAACAACGCATATCCGGGGATAAAACCGAAATAGTTCCGCGTCATGAGCATTAGTCAAATCCTCTTTTGTGAGCAATCAGCGTTAATAAATCAGTAAATCCTGGTGTCTACGAGCTATAGTTGTCAAATGCAAGGTGTGACGTATTAATTTTGGGATACCGGTGACAAGTTACGAGTTATCAATTTTCGAAGAAAGGCGATACTTCTCTTATACAAAGTTCTTCGTAAAATAAAGGCGGTCTCTCCTTGCGGGAGAGACCGCTAAAACCTGTTTATTTGCTTTGCAGTTCTTTTACTTTTGCTTCGAAAGCAGGGATGATTTTCTTCCAATCACCGACGACGCCGAAGCGCGCTTCTTTGAAAATGGCGGCTTCCGCATCGCGGTTAATAGCGATGATATTTTTAGACCCGGAACAACCGGCCATGTGCTGGCTGGCACCCGAGACAGCCACCGCGATATAAACATACGGCGAAACAATTTTACCGGTAAGGCCGATTTGAATTGTATCCGGCGCCCAGCCCGCATCACAAGGAGGACGGGTGGCACCCACAGCCCCTTTGAGGACTTTGGCAAGTTCTTCCAACTGTTTGAAACCTTCAGGGCCGCCAATGCCTCTGCCGCCTGCAACAACTATCGAGGCATCTTCGAGTTTAATGCCAGTAGTTTCCGCGACAACTTTCTGCAGGACATTGGTTTTAATGGCGGCGGGGTCTAATCCGGCGTCAACAACAATAACCTGTCCTTTGCGTGAGCTATCCGGCACCAGGGCGGTCATTGCTTTGGCGCGTACCGTGGCTACCTGCGGTAAAGTTTCCATAGTATAAATGGCGCGAGCATTTCCGCCATAGACCGGCTTGATCATCAGCAGCTGTTTCGTGGCGGCATCGATTTCCAGAGCGATACAATCCAAAATAGCGCCGGTAACTAATCTACAGGCAGCACGCGGCGCCAGATCACGACCGATGGTAGTCTGACCCATCAGCAAGATCCGGGGATTCGCCTGTTTAACAATCTTCTCAACGACCGCAACGTAAGCATCGGTTCGATAGTCTTTCAGCAGCGGCGCATCGACAACATAGACTTTATCGGCGCCGTAAGCAACCGCTTCAGCGGCGATATTCGCCACGCCGCTACCGACTACTAATGCGCTCAGTTCTTCCGTGAGGTCGTTCGCAAGCTTGCGGCCTGCCCCGAGAAGTTCCTGCGCAATATTAGTCAGTTTACCGTCAATTACCTCAATAAAAATCATCACGCCTTTATTATCGGCCATTACCTTTCTCCTTCATCAAACTATTTTACCTTTTAAAAGGCACTAAATAAGTTTGACCTCCACAAGTTTCTTTGCCAGGTTAGCGGCTTTATCTTCATCGGTTTCACCGCCGATGATTTCACATTTAGAGTCACGGACCGGCTGGAATAATTTGCGAGTTTTAGTGCGGCGTCCGGCTGCTCCGATTTTCGCCGGGTCAACGCCAATATCTGCCGGCTTCCAGATGATAGGTTCCTTTTTCTTGGAGGCCATGGTCCCTTTGAAAGTGGCAAAACGCACTTCACCCAATTCGTTGCTCACGGTAATCAGGGCCGGTGTCGGTACTTCAACCACTTCATAACCATCAGTCGTTACTTTGTCTACTTTAACCTTGCCGTCAACCGCTTCGACTTTTTTAGCTACGGTTACCTGGGGCAATCCCAGTATTTCGGCAATGCAGGCACCGACCTGACCGGAATCCGAGTCAGCAGCCTGACGGCCGCAGAAGATGAGGTCGAATTGCCCGACCTTTTTAATAGCCGCAGCCAATGCATAAGCGGTGGACCAGCTATCGCCGCCGACAAAGGCGGGGTCTTCCAGAAGGATGAGTTCGTCCGCGCCAAGAGAGAGCGGCTTCTTGACTACATCCCGTAAAAGATTAACGCCCAGGCTGATGACGGTGATTTTACCGCCCTTCGCGTCTTTAATTTTGAGTGCTGCCTCAACCGCCTGTTCATCAAAAGGACTGATAACAAAAGGAACAGCGGTAACCGGCACCATGGTGTTTGTTGCAGGATCTATTTTAAAACTGGAGAGAGGTGCTTCCGGGTCGAGCACCTGTTTGATACAAACAATCATGTTCATTTTGCGTTACTTCCTTCTTCAAATATCGAAAGTTTAGCCTGACTCAGGATTAATCAACTTTATTTTTGGAGTTGAAGCCAGTTACATACCGAGCTCTTTGGCTAAAGCTTCCCGGTGGAACTTACCGTCTCCGAGGGTAAGCTCGCCTGATTTCGCTCTCCTGAAATACAGGTGCATTTCCCCGTCCATGGTATAGCCGATGCCGCCCAGGACCTGGTGCCCCATGGCTGCGGTGCGCTGATAAGCTTCACCGGTCCACGCTTTGGCCATATCGATTTCTTTGGCACAGGGCATGCCTTCGCTGAATTTCCAGGCAGCTTCATAAGTCAAAAACTTGCAGGCGTCCACATCCATCATCGCGTTGGCAATTAAATGATGAATCACGGGGAAACTACCGATGGGCCTATCGAATTGAATTCTTTTCTTGGCGTGGTCAGCGGCTAATTCCAAAGCCTTTTGGGCTCCGCCGACCATATCAGCACACTGGGCTATTTTTACTTGCTGCAGTGTCTGCTGCAGCGGAACCCAGGCCTGGTCCAACTTGCCGATGATATTCTTTTTGGAAACTTTTACCTTGTTGAAGACAACTTCACAAAGTTTATCGCCGGCGAGCGTTTTTAATAAGGTGACAGTAATTCCCGGGCTCTTCCGGTCCAACAGAAAAGCGGTGAGGCCGTCTTCCGGATTCGTACCTTTTTTAGTTCTGGCAATGCAAATGATGTAATCCGCAATTTGCGCATCCGGGACAAAAAGTTTGGTGCCGTCGATAATATAATCATCTTTTTCGGCTTTCGCTTCAACCGAAACCGCGGAGGCTTCATAACTGTCGCTCTGCTCGGTAAGAGCCAGGGTTAAAATTAGCTGGCCGCCGGCAATCTTGGGCAGTATTTCCTTTTTTTGTTCTTCACTGCCGTTGTGCAGGATAAAAAGCCCGCTTAATAATACGGTAGAGAGGAACGGGCCCGGTAAACAGGCGCGGCCCATTTCTTCTTCCAGAGCGATGAGGTCAATCATGTTGCCGTCGCCACCGCCGTATTTCTCAGGGTAAATCAAGCCCAGCCAACCCAGTTGGGACATTTTCTTCCATAATTCAGGAGGGTTCCCTTTTTCATCCTCCATCATCTGTTTAACTAAAGATTTCGGGCACTCTTTCTCGAAGAACTCGCGCGCACCCTGTTTCAGCATTTTCTGTTCGTCGTTATAATCGAAATCCACTTTATCGTCCTCTCTTTTCAAGAATAATTTTTAATCATCCGGGCCCATCCGGGTATGTGGGTTGCTTTCAGAAATTTATTACTTCTTCACCGGCATCGCTAACTGCGGTTCGCGCGGCAGACCCATGCCTCTGGTCGCAATATCGCTTCTGAGTCTTAAATTAGAACCGCCGCCGAAACTCCGCACGACCATCGTGAGGTAAGCGAGTTCAATATGACCTTTTAATTTGGCATATTTGGAACCCTGTTCCAGTTGGCCGTACAGGCCCATGATATTCATGCCCTGATTGGCAATTCGCTGGCTGAGTTCGGATTCAAAAATCTTGGAAAAAGGCGCGGACCAGGAAATATCCTGATTTTTCTCAATCATATAGTTTAACCGACGGCCAAAAAGACGCAGGACATTGACATCCATGCTGAGCTGGGCCAGAGTCTGCCGTATCTGCGGGTCTTCCGACAGGGGTTTCCCGTTGCGCTTGGTCTCTTTGGCGTATTGGATCAGTTCATCCACCAATATTTTCGGCCATGGGAAAGTGCCCAGGTCGCCTCTTTCTGCCGCCAAAGCCGACCGGGTAATATTCCAACCTTCGCCCTCCGGACCGATGCGGTTGGTCTGCGGGACGCGGACATTATCATAGAAGACCTCATTTGTTCTATCGCCGGCGATGGTGGTCAGTTTGGTGACGGTAACGCCCGGCGCGGTCAAGTCTGCAATAATCATGGATACGCCCTTATGCTTGGGCATTTCGGGATTGGTTCTGGCTGCCAGCCAATGATACCGGGCGTTGTGCGCGCCGGTGCTGAACATTTTCTGTCCGTTCAGAATATAGTCATTGCCGTCTTTAGTGGCGCGAATCTGCAACGATGCAAGGTCGGTCCCTGCGTTGGGTTCGGTATAACCCAAGGCAAACTGGGCACCGGCGGCAATTTTCGGCAGCCATTCTTTCTTCTGTTCCGGGGTGCCGTGCTGCATGATGATAGGGCCTTGGACACCGCCTGTCAAACCGCCAAGGAAACCGGGAGCCCATAACACCCTTTTACTCATTTCTTCGGCA
>Ga0265316_10001151_pt1 | contig 28669 bp, 28 predicted proteins | sample 4522metaG_FD_202092 | JGI IMG/M metagenome (GOLD analysis project Ga0265316, IMG submission 202092) | Rhizosphere microbial communities from Carex aquatilis grown in University of Washington, Seatle, WA, United States - 4-5-22 metaG | ecosystem: Host-associated > Plants > Roots > Rhizosphere >...
GAAGCCGAATCCACAGCCTGCTGACCTTTCTTGTTGGAGAGACCGGACGCTGTCGAGCGCCACCCTCTCATTTCGTTCGCAAATCGTCCCGACCAACCCGCCCAACTCAGTGGGAGCGGAGAGAGCCAATCAGATCGCGAATCGATTCGGACTCGGGCAACGGCCCGCGTTCGGGCTTGAGCCACATGCGCATCCAGAAACAGTCATGCACTCTAACCAGGCGGGACTCCACGGGCCGCGCCCGTTCGACGGCTTTCGCGAAAGCCAAAGCCAACGCCGGCTCAGTTTGGGCTTCGATCAGCTCCGCTGCGGGGAAGCGCGCTTCGAGCAAACGGGAATGCGCCGGGCGGAATGCGGACTCCTGCACCACGCCCCCGATCACATCGAGCCCCGTCATGCGCGCCAGCGCCAGCGCCAGCGCGGCGTCGAGATGGTCCTCAAACCCCAGATAGAGAATCTTTCCTGCCGCCACGCGCAAGGGCAGTGCTCTGAACGCATCCACAAACAGCCGCGGCACCAGCGCGGTCAATCCTTCCGGATGATGAAACTCCAGCGCCAGCACCGGGCATCCCCATTGCAGCCCGAGCGCGCGCGTTACGTTCTCTTCGCTCGCGCTTTGCGTCTCAACCAGCCATCGGCCCAGCCTTCCCGTACCCGCATCTCTTTGCAACTGAAGCGCCGTGCGAAGATCCCGATTCGTGATCCATCCCTGCTCCAGCAGCACCAGCCCCAGGGGAATCCGGTGGCGATGGCCCTCGCACGGCGAGCCCCGGCCATCCATCTCTCGGCTGAGCGCTCCAGCTACGCGCGCCGCCATGCACTCTGAAGAACAGCACCAGCCGCCCTCGAAGACCGGCGTCTCGCGGCGCCGCCACAGGCGCAGCCAGCCTGCGCCGCAGCGGGGATTGGCGCAGGTCGAGAAGATGCCGTTCGCGAGGCCCACCGGAGCGCCGCCGCGCGACGACGACACTCTTGACGCCCGATCCGTTTGATCGGCTCCGCGCACCGTGAGCTCCGCCAATGCTTCCTGAGAAACCTGCGCGGAACGGCTCAGAAGAGGCATCGAATGCTCTCCAAACGCTTCCGCGGCTCGGCGACTTCAGTCACGCGCAGCCCGAAGTTGCCGTTCACCAGCACCACCTCGCCGCGCGCCACAATTTTGTCGCCCACAATCAGGTCTACGGGATCTGCCACGTGGCGATCGAGCTCAACCACGTCGCCCGGCCCCAGATCGAGAATCTCGCCGAGAGGCATCTCCCGCGAACCAAAACGTAAAGAAGCTTCGAGTTCGACATCGAGCAACAGTTCGAGACCCGGGCTAAGGCCCGGGCTGAGCGAGGACGGCGCCTCTGGACGCGCAGCTTCAGCGGAGTGTTTCGCCTGATCATTCTTGACGGCGGCCGGAACCTCGTCCCGCACCTCGTCGCGGATTAGAATCGTCCACGCGCGCTCGCCCGAACGAAGCTGGAAGGCCTGCGTAATCTTGGCCTCGGGTGCGATCTCCTCAAAGTTCACGACCTGACACTTCTTACCGGTCGCGGCCAGAAGATTGCCGGCGGCGGCGCCGGCCGCCTCGCTTAAGAGTTCTTTCCAGCCAACCTTCTGATCGACGCCCTCGCCCATCAAGGGCGTCTCGAGCACCGCGCCGTCGAGAACCACCGAGAACCGTCCTCCGACATCGCCGTTGAGCGTGGCCCGAAAGCCAAAGGAGCCCGCGCCCAGCGGCTTGGGCAAGGACTCGTTCAGCTCCGGCTCTCCCGCTAAAGCCTGCGAGAAAAGTGCCGCCGCGACCTGAGTCCAGCATTCAAGGTAGGTCCTCACGGCTCACCTCCCGCCAAGACTCTCTCAATGCGCGCGGCGCGATGCGCGCCGTGGCGCATAGCCTGGGCCAGCGAAAGCGGCTGGCCTGCGACCCAGAACTCCGAAAGCGCGCTCGTCCCGACGTCGAGCCGCAGCACGTCTCCCGGCTGGACTCTTTCGAGCGCGCTCGCAGCCATCCGCACCGTCGGGAGTTGCAGCGAACAGCCAAAGCGAATCTTCCGCGCCACGTCGCTCATGCGCACCCGCGTATCGCCCGCGTGGGCCCGCCTCCGTCCCCATTCTGAGGTCAGCCGCCGCAGGATGGTGTTTGCCACCACCGCCGGGAACGCCAGGTTCAACAACCCCGAGCTGTGCGGCATGCGAATCTCGAAGCTCAGGCAAAGCGTTTTCTCCGCGACCGAAATAATGCGCGCCACCTGGGTCTGCATCTGCCGCCGCTCGAACAGAAAGCTCAACCCGACCGGCTGCCAGGCCACAGTCAGTTCGCGGCAGACGTTCTCGACCACGCTGCCCAGGATCGATTCCTCGATGTCGGTCAGCTCGCGCAAGGGCCCGTCCTTGCCGTCCCCGCCGAGCAGCAAATCGATGATGGGGGGCGCAAGACCCAGATCAAGTTGCAGCACCGCGAGCGCTCCCAGCGGCTCCAGGCGCACCGAGGCCACATAGCAAATCTCGGGAATCCTTAGCAGAAACTCATTGAACTGGATCTGCTCCGCGGAAACCAGATTCACCTGAAACCGCGTGCGCAGCCATGCGGCCAGATTATGCGTCAGGTTGCGCGCAAAAAGATCGTTCAGCATGCTGATGGCGCGCAACTGCTCGGTCGAAATCTGGCCCGCCGAGGAAAAATTGTAGGGCACAACCTTGGTGAGCGCCTCTGCGGCTGCGGCCTCGGGCGCCTGGCTCCGCGCGGCCTGAAAGAGAGCGTCGATCTCGTCCTGCTTGAGTGTCTTTTCCGCCAAGGCCTATCTCCTCCGCGCCGCTGTTTTCGTTGCGTTCCGGTCAGCCCCGGTATTCCCGGCCAGGTCGCGCAGGGCGGCGCGCAAATGCACCACCGCCGAGGCGTGGACCTGCGAGACGCGCGACTCGACCACGCCCAGCGCGAGACCAATTTCCCGCATGGTCATCTCTTCGTAGTAGTAGAGCGTCATCACCAGCCGCTCGCGGTCGGGCAGGTGCGCGATGGCGCCGGTCAGCCGCACCTCGAGCTCGCCCCTGAGGCAGTGGAACAGCGGATCGTCCTCCGGCTTTCCCGGCACGTAGGCCAGCTCCTCTTCGCCCGAGTTCTCGTTGCGCTCCACGTGCAGCGTGCCGATCTCCAGCCCCTTTAAATCTCCAAGCAGTTGCTGATATTCATCGAGACCCAGCACCATCTCGGCAGCAATCTCGTTTTCGCCCGGCGCCCGTCCCAGCCGCGACGTCAGCACGCGGATCGCCTCTTCCACCGCGCGGCCCTTGCGGCGCAGCTCGCGCGGGCTCCAGTCGAGCGTGCGCAGCGAGTCCAGAATCGCGCCCCGGATGCGGAACTGCGCGTAGCTGCGGAACTGCACCTTTTTCGTCGGATCGAATTTGGCGAAGGCGTCCATCAGTCCCACCACCCCCGCCGAAACCAGATCCTCGATGTCCACATGCTGGGGTAGCCGCTCGTGGATGCGTCGCGCCAGAAAGCGCACGATCGGCAGGTGCTCGAGCAGCACTCGCTCCTGCTCTGTCGTCAGCGCCGGCTGAGCCGACGCCTGCGGCGGATAGCCGCCCAGAACCGCGCCGCGCCGCGCCGGCCTCGGCTCTCTCGCTGTCGCTGCTTCCATGGCTATACCTTCCTCTTAAGCCCGAGCCGGCAACCTGCCGAACGGAGCTTATTGCGATTCGCCAGCCCACTTATCGAACCGTGCCCACGGGGCGCAGCCGGATTTCCGGTGGAACTTCACTGGCCGCAACCACCGCCAGGCGCGGCAGCACCGGCTCGAGCCACCGCCGGACGAAAAAGCGCGCCGGACTGGGACAAAGAAGCACGGGCGGGGCCGAGGAGGACGCGGAACCGATAAGGGATCTCACAGAATCGACGAGACGGCGCACAATCGGCGTTGCTGGGCGCGTGCTCGCGGCAAGCTGTCGCTGTCCGCCGCCGATGAGCGACGTCTCGGGAGCGACAGTCGAGATGATCTCTTCTTCGAGCCCCGGTTCGAGCAGCAGAACCGGGAGCTGACCGTCACCATCGACCAAGGGCTGCACCAGCCTTCGTCCCAGCGCGGCCCGCGCCGCTTCCACGAGCGCGACCAGATTCTTGGACACCGCAGCCGTCTCGAGCAGCGCCTCCAGAATCGCGCCCAGATCGCGAATCGACGCCCGCTCGCGCAGCAGCTGCTCGAGAACCCGCGCCACCTCACCCAGCGTGAGCAGCTTCGGCACCAGCTCTTCCATCAGTTTCGGATGGCTGTCGTTCAATGAATCTACGAGCCGCTTGATCTCTGCTCGGCCCAGCAACTTCCAAGCGTGCTGGCGGATAAGTTCTCCGAGGTGCGTCGTGATCACCGTGACCGCGTCCACCACCGAATAGCCCGCTGCGATCGCCTGCTCTTCGAGCGCGGGTGCAATCCAGGTTGCGGGGACGCCGAAGGCCGGCTCGCGCGTCTCTCTCCCCGTCAACGGCCTGCGGCCCGGCTCACCCGAGACAGCCAGCAAATGCGGACCCTCGGTCTGCCAGCGGCCAATCTCCATCCCTCGTAAAGACACCACGTACTCCCGCGGCCGCAAGCGCAGGTTGTCCGAGATGTGCACAGGAGGCACCAGAAAGCCCATCTCCGACGAAAGGTGCCGCCTGAGCGATCGCACGCGGCCCAGCAGCTGCCCGCCCTGCTTCTCGTCAACCAGCGGAATCAACTGAAACCCGATCTCGAGCGTCAGGTCTTCGAGGCGCATCAAGGCCGCGAGATCCGATCCCTGCGCCCGTTCGCTTTTCTTCTTGTCTTGGGGTGAGTTCTCGGTTGGAACAGCAGCCGGAGCTGCCGCCACGCGCCTTCCACCCACAAACAATCCCGCGGCCACGGCCAGAAATGCGACCTTCGGCAATCCCGGAATCAGGCACATGCACGTCGAGACCGCGCTCGCCATATAGAGCGTCGCCGGCCGCGCCAGTAACTGCTGCCTGATCTCGCCGCCCAGCATGCCCGCCGAGTTCGCGCGCGTCAGCGTGATGCCGCCCGCTACCGAAACCAGGAGCGACGGAATAATCGTCACCAGCCCGTCGCCGACGGTCAGAACAGTATAGGTGCGCGCCGCCTCGGCCAATTCAATTCCCTGCTGCAGCGTTCCGATCAGCAGGCCCGCGACAATATTGATCGCCGTGATCAGGATCGTGGCCAGCGCGTCCCGCTGATTGAAGCGTGCCGCGCCATCCATCGCCCCGTAAAACTCCGCCTCGCGCGCAATGGCCTGGCGCCGTCTGCGCGCCTCGGCCTCGTCGATCAGCCCCGCGTTCATGTCGGCGTCGATCGCCATCTGCTTGCCCGGCAAGGCATCCAACGTGAACCGCGCGGTCACCTCTGCCGTGCGTACCGCGCCATGCGAAACCACGAGAAACTGAATCGCAACCAAAGCCAGAAAAAGCACGAACCCGACGACGTAGTTGCCGCCCACTACGAACTGCCCGAAGGCCTCGATCACCTTTCCCGCCGCCGCCGTTCCCTCCTGGCCGTGCAGCAGGATCCTTCGCGTTGAGGCGATGTTCAGCGACAGCCGGAACAGCGTCAGCAGCAACAGCAGAGTAGGGAAAACCGAGAGCTCGACCGCGCGGCGGATCTGTACCGCGGAAAGAAAGACGATGATCGAGCAGGCCATCGAGATCGCGAGCAGCAGATCAAGCACTGGAGCGGGCACCGGAACCAGCATCACGAAGATCACGCTGATTGCCGCCATCGGCAGCATGTAGTCGCGCAGGCTGTGCCAGATCGAGCTCTTTGGCGGCAGCGTTCCTGCGGCGAGAGTGGCTGAACTCATCTGGATTCTCCTCGACAACGTGAATGCGCGGAGCGGCTCATCTTGCAACTGCTCCGAATCCCGAGACTGCGGAACGGCGTCGGTCACGACCTTCGGCTTCTACGCGCTGCCGGTAGAGGTACGCGAGAATTGCAGCCACTGCTGCATAAAGTTCCACCGGAATTGCTTGTCCCACCTCGACTGTGCGGTAGAGCGAGCGCGCCAGCGGCGGGTTCTCGACAATGGGCACACCGGCCCAGCGCGCTTCGGCCTTGATCTCCTCGGCCAGAAGATTGCGTCCCTTGGCCATCACCTTCGGCGCTGCCATCGACACGAAGTCAAAGCCCAGAGCCACGGCGTAATGCGTGGGATTGGTCAGCACCACTGCCGCTCGCGACACGTCGGCCTTGACGCGCCGCCGGCGCATCTGGCGCTGGAGGTTGCGAATCCGGCTCCTGATCTGCGGGCTGCCTTCGGTCTCCTTGTATTCGTCGCGCAGATCCTGACGGCTCATCCTCAAGCGCGATTCGCGCGACTGCCATTCGACCATGTAATCAATCGCCGACCAGCCGAACAGCAGCCACGCAGCAGCCAGCAGCAATCCGTAAACGTCGTTTCCCAACAGCTTCAGGCGCTCGGTAGAAAACGGCGGGATGCTCAGCTGGTGCGCCATACGCTGGACCGCGAATACAGCCAGAAGACTCGCCGGAATCAGCGACTTTCCCAGCCGCGAAGCCGCCCGCAGCGAGAAAAGATTCTTGATATTCGAGATCGGATTGATGCGGTCGAACTTAAAAGCAACCGCGCTCCCATGGACCGTCACGCCGCCCGTCTGCGCCATCCCCGCAAAAATCGCCGCCGCCACTACCGCAGCCATCACCACGGCCGGCGCACTCAGCACCGCCAGCATCAGGCGGCGGATCGCGATCAGCGTCGGCGCGAGCGTCGCCGGCTCCCAGCGCGCGGCAGCACCCAACAAGAGAAAACCCTCAAACGCCTCCCGCCATGATTCGATCGTGCGGCCGCTCACGACGCCTAGCGCGATCACGCCCGCCAAAGTTCCCGCAGCCGCCGTCAACTCGCGGCTGTGCAGGATGTCGCCTTCCTTGCGAGCCTTCTCGCGGCGGTGCTGCGTGGCTTGTTCGGTGCGCTCGCCGGCCATCCTCTAGCCTCCGAATCCATGCGCCGCAGCAGGAGACGAAATCAGCCGCTCGGCCATGTCGAGCAGGCTTCCAAACCGCGCTTCAACAAACCGCGGCCACAAAGCCAGTGAGCTCGCCAGAATCACGAAACCGGTCAGTGTCTTCATGGGTACAGTCAACGACATCACCGGCAATTGCGGACTCAACTTGCCGACGAGCGCCACGGCGATTTCGACCAGCATGGTGCAGGCCAGAACCGGCGCCGCCAGCTCAAGCGCCGCCAAAAAGATTCCTCCCGCCGCGCGCACAATCGCGAGCGCCGCCAACGGAGTCAGTGTGAACGTGCCCAGCGGCACGGCGCGGAAGCTCCGAAAAACCGACGCCAGCAGAATCCTGTCGAGGCCGGCGGTAATCAGTACCAGCGTGCCCATCAGTTGAAAAAGATCGCCGAGCAGCGGCGTCTGAATCGCCGATTCCGGGTCCAGGAGATTCACGAGCGAGAAGCTGAACTGCACGCCCGCGATCTGGCCCGCAAAGATCAGCATCTCGCTCAACAACGCGAGCGAAAGCCCGTAGACAAGCCCCACGGCCAGCTCGCCGATGATCGCCGAAAAGCTGAGCGTGGCCTGTGCATTCGGCAACGTAGCTACAAGGGGCGCAACGAGCCACGCCACTGCGCCCACGAACACCGCCTTCGCGCGCATGGGCAGCGCGGTCGACGAGAAGAACGGCGCGAAGGCCACCATGCCGCTCAGCCGCACCAGGGCCAGCGTCATTGCATTCAGAAATGTGGGCCAATCGCTCATCTCAGCTCCTAGCTTCTAGCTATTAGCCTCTCGCTCATTCGTCGACGCTGACTGCATCACTGGAATCCAGTTAGCAGCTAGAAGCTAGTGGCTAGAAGCTGCTTCTCTCATCCCAGATACCGGTGAAAGTCCCCGAGCAGCAGCCTTGTGTATTCCGCCATCCGCTCCAGAAACCACGGCATGCCAACCAGCAGAATCACCGCAATCGCCGCTAGCCGTGGAACCGTGGTCAGCGACTGGTCCTGCAAACTGGTCAGGGTCTGCACCAGGCTCAACATAAAGCTCAATGCCGCCGCAGCAATCAAGAGCGGCGCCGCCAGCACAATCGCCTCTCGCATCAGCTGGCGCATCAGTTCGGCAACGAGATCCGGCGTCATGAACGTCCTTTCAAAAACTCTTCAACAGCGAACTGGCCAGCAGATTCCACCCGTCCACCATAACGAACAGCAAGATCTTCAGCGGCGTCGACACCACCACCGGCGGCAACTGGAACATGCCGATCGAAGTCGTGATCGCTGCCGTCACCATGTCGATCAACAAAAACGGCAGAAACAAAACCGCGCCGATGGCGAAGCCGGCTTTGAGCTCCGACAAGATGTAGGCCGGAACCACCACGCGCATCGGCAGGTCGTCAGGCGTCCGGGGCCGCGGAATCTGGCCCGCCGCTGCGAACAGAGCCATGTCCTTTTCGCGCGCATACCGCAGAAGAAAGTGCTTCACCGGCACACTGCCGCGATCAATCGCTTCCATCCCCGTGATCTCGCCTGCGCGATAGGGTTCCACAGCCTGCTGGTCGACCTGCATGAGTACCGGCGTCATCAGGAACCACGTCATCATCAGCGCCAGCCCCATCAACGTGGGATTTGAGGGCGCCGTCTGCGTACCCAGCGCCTGGCGCAGAAAATGAAACACCACCAAGAGGCGCACCAGTGGAGTCAAGCACATCAGGATCGCGGGCAACAGCGTGATCAGGGTCAGAACAAGCAGAATCGTCCACGGTGTCGAGTCCGACGGATGTAACTTGGCATTCAAATCGGGCAACAGCGGCACGCTCGCCGGAGCGGCTGCGGCCAGCGCTCCCATCCACCCTCCAGCCAACCACGCAGTCACCATGAGACCCTCTGCGATGTGAACCTCTGCTGTCGAGGCGATTCAGCGCGTGCCGGTCTGCCTGCGCCAATGCGCGCAGACCGCGCGAAATTTCGCGGCGATTCGTCGAGCGGGTAAAACACGGGCCCGCCTTCTGCGGACGTCGCCACCAGAATTCTTCGTCCTTCGGCCTCAACCAGCGCCAGCGAGTGCCTCGGCGCGAGCGCGATCCGCTCCAGAACCGTTAGGCGCGGCTCCGCCTCCTGTCTGCCGCGAAGTTTCGCCATCAACCACCCCGCGACGCCGCCAATCGCAGGCCTGCCGCTCAATCTTTCCATCGCCGCCCCATCTTTTTCCCTCACGCCGTTCCTGTTCCCCGACTTCGTGTTCCCTTGTTCACTTGCTCCCTCGTTCCCTGTCTTTTTCACGCCAGCCGCGTCACGCGGACGCCCAACTGAGTCTCAATCACTTCAAACTCGGTCCACGCCAACGTCACGTCTCCCGCAGCCAATGGCAGATCGTTGCCGTGGTTCCACCTCGACTCGATCACCGTTCCTGGTTCAAGCGCCAGCAAGTTGCGCACGCGGAACTCCCGCACGGGCACGGCCACATCCAACTCCACCGGCAATCGCGCCACCAGCGGCCCGAACCCGGGCTCGCTCTCCACATCCCCTGGCTTTTGCGGCGACGGAACCAGCGCCGTCCCTTGACCGGCTACACCTGCCGCCGGTCGCACACCGGCCGAAGCAGATGGCCCGCCCACCGGCGTCTGCGCGCTTCCGGTAACCTGTGCGCCGCCCTGAACCTGAGGAGCCGCCGGAAGTTGAGAGGAGGCCATCGCGCAATCAACCCTGCAGCAATGCGGCCAGAGGAGGGTTCAAGAGATTGGAATGGCTTAAGAATTGCGGTGCCTCAATCGAATTGCCTTCCGCACGCGCATGAATCCGCAACGCCCGCATCAAGCCGCGCCCGGCTTGCACCCCACGCCCATGCGCCCGATTCACTTCGCTGCTACACTTAGAGTTGGAACGACTTTGCGGCTTCGCCTCTCGAATCTGCCGCCTTCCGAGGTCAAAAAAAGATGCCTGAATCCACTGAAAATAACGGCTTCGCCGGCACCAGCCTGCGCCTCAAAATCGGCCTGGCTGAGATGCTCAAGGGCGGCGTCATCATGGACGTCATGTCCGTCGAACAGGCGCGCATCGCCGAGGAGTCCGGCGCCACTTCCGTCATGGCGCTCGAGCGCGTCCCCGCCATGATCCGCGCTGAGGGCGGCGTGGCCCGCATGGCTCGCCCCTCCCTCATCAAGCAGATCATTCAGGCCGTCTCCATCCCCGTCATGGCCAAGGCACGCATTGGCCATACTGCTGAGGCACAAATCCTTCAAGAGTTGGGCGTTGATTATATTGACGAGAGCGAAGTCCTCACCCCCGCCGACGAGGCGCACCACATTGACAAGCACGCCTTCACCACGCCCTTCGTCTGCGGAGCTCGCAACCTCGGCGAAGCTCTCCGCCGCATCGCAGAAGGCGCGGCCATGATCCGTACCAAGGGCGAGGCGGGCACGGGTGACGTCGTGCACGCCGTGCAGCACATGCGCACCATCACGCGCGAAATGCGCACGCTCACCATACTTTCAGAACAAGAGCTCTACGGCGCCGCCAAGGAACATCAGGCGCCCTACGAGCTCGTGCGCATGGTCGCCAAAACGGGCAAGCTTCCCGTGCCCAACTTCTCTGCCGGCGGCATTGCCACACCCGCTGACGCCGCGCTCATGATGCAGCTAGGCGCCGAAGCCATCTTCGTCGGCTCAGGAATCTTCATGAAAGAGCGCGCCACTCCGCTCGACGTCGAGAACTCACCCAAGGAGCGCGAAGAAGCCGTTTCCCGTGCCAAGGCCATCGTCGTCGCCACTACGCACTGGAACGATCCCAAGATTCTCGCCGAGGTCGCCGAGCAGGTCACCGGAACCATGAAGGGCCTCGCCGCCGCCGGCCTCGAAGAGTCGCAACTCCTCCAAACCCGCGGCTGGTGACCTCCTAAGGTGGGGCAGCGGCTCGTTGTCTGCTGCTCAAAAGTTTTAGCTCAACCAGCTCTCCCCGAGGCACCCGCCGCACTCCAGGTGCTTTGATTCATTTCGTCGCTGTATGACGGCGCAAACATTCGAAGAAACATAGGATCTTCGCTCCTGCCTCACTCGGACAGCGGCTTCTTTTCTCGGAACCCAGCCACCTCTTCTGATTTTCGGCGCGTCCAATCAAAAGTGAGGTAATCTCATCCTCACAGGGTCGCCCATGCCCTCCATCTTTACTCCCATCCCGTCCGAAGTTGAACGCAAAGCCCCCGGCACCGGCGGCAAGCCTCCGGTCGATCGCCGTCCCACCGGCGGAGGCGGTGGTGGTGGCGACGATGACTGGCGCAGTCCGCGCCGTGGTCCCCGCGAGATGCTCCACCGAACGCGCGCCTTCGTCTTCTGCGCCCTCGCCGGCGACATGATGTTCTTCGTTGCCCTCGTAGCCGTCTTTTACGCGCGCCAAATGGCCACCCACATGGACCCGCGCACCATGCAGCAGATCGGCGACTGGCACCCCATCCTGCTGCCGCGCATCCTCTACTTAAACACCGCGCTCCTGGCCCTCAGCACCCTCACGATGGAGCTCGCGCGCCGCCACATCTTCCGCGAATTCGACGTCCTCGAAGAGTGGCTCGGTCTCGGCCGCCCCGCCCTGCACCGCACGCTTCCCTGGATCGGCGCTACTCTCGCTCTCGGCCTCATGTTTCTGGCCGGTCAGGTCATCGCCTGGCGTCAACTCACCGCCGAGGGATTCCGCTTCGATCGCTGGGCCACTCCCGCCAGCTACTTCTTCTACGTCATCACCGGCCTCCATGCCGCCCACCTTCTCATCGGCGTCTTCGCGCTCGCCTACTGCCTCATCGCGCTGTCACGTCTCGGGCGTGTCGAATCCCGCCAGATCGCCGTGGACGCCACCGCATGGTTCTGGCACACCATGGGCCTCGCGTGGCTTATCCTCTTTGGGGTCCTCGTCTTCGGTCAATAACGCTGCCTCCATGTTCGGCCGATGCCGAATTGGCCGCAGGCGCCAAGAATCACGAGACCGTCAATAATGTCCCAAGTGCCGGCGAGATGCACAAGGTCGCACGCCTCCTGAAACAGCCAAGCTCGTAGCGAAAACACGGAAAGCGTGAAGGGGGAGTCAGGCCTCTTACTCCTGTGGGACAGTGGCCCTAGGCGGCAGAAGCCAGAGCACCGCAACGACCGCGATTAGCGCCAAAGAAGCCGCCGGACGGACGTAAGCCACGGGAACCGCTGTGAGATACAGCGCAACGGACGCGATCTGCTTGCCCCAACTTGCGTGCGCCGGCGCAACACTTTGGCGGCGTATCTGAATCCAGAGTGCCATATAGGCGAGCCCCGGAAAAATGCTGGTTGCGGCGTAGAGCGCGGTGTTGAACGACGAAAGGCCTTTGATGCCGATCCAGTCGGTGGCGAACGGAAACAGCGAGAGGCAGAAGAGAAACATCAGGTTGGCCCACAAAATGCCGTGGGTGACCGTCTCTACTTCGTCGACGAGATAGTGATGGTTGACCCAGTAAATCCCGATTTGTACGAACGTGAGCAGATAGAGAAAGAGGATGGGCGCCACCGCGCGCAGGCCCGCTATGCCGTCCGGGCCGGGCACCTTCAGTTCCAGAACCATGATGGTGATGATGACCGCGATGACTCCATCGGAAATCGCCTCAAGACGCGTCGGACTCAGGCCTTTTTTGCGCACGGTGATACCAACTTAGCACGGCGGTTGGTTGAGGGCTGACAGCTGAAAGCTGCGGGCTTTCCCGATTCTTTCCTTGACCTTGACCCTGCGTCAGGCCCCACTATGATCGGGAGAGATATGAGCAGCTATAGGATTGGCGAATTCGCGAAGTTGGCAGGGGTAACCGTTCGCGCCTTGCACCACTACGATCGCATCGGTCTGCTCAAGCCCCTGCGCGGCGCCTCCGGTTTCCGCCTCTACCGCATGGAAGATCTGGAGCGATTAGAACAAATCGCCGCGCTCAAGTTCCTGGGCATCCCGCTTCAGGAGATCAAGCTGCTCTTGAAACACGGGCCGCTGACGCTCGCCGGCTCACTCGACATGCAGCGGCAAGCCCTGGCGGAAAAGCGCAGGATGATCGATCGTGCCATGGTGGCCATTGAAGCGGCCGAGAAAGTGATTCGATCGGGGCAAACCACCGACTCGTCCATCCTGCGAAAGATTATCGAGGTGATCGACATGCAGCCACAAGAAAATTTCATGCGGAAGTACTACACCGAGCAGGCGTGGCTCGATAAGGAACGCATCGCCCGCGAAAGGCCCGTCGAAGAATTCAAGAAAAACGTGACGGCGTTGCGGAGAGCGTTCCGCGAGATCGAAGCGGAGATTGACCTTGACCCCGCCAGCGAACGCGCACAAGACCTCACCAGGCAGTGGCTGCAACTGGCGGAATACGCACACGGCGGCAACGAGGCTGTGAGAGCCGGCAACACACAGGCGTGGAACGATTACCAGAACTGGCCACCGGAGGAACAGGACAAGCTTCTAGTCGCCTTCGATCTCGACCTCAAGGACCGCTCCGCCTCCCTGTTGCGTTTCGAATCCATTACGAAATTCCTGGGCAGAGCAGTGAGCGAAAAGATTCGATCGAATATGCCCAGCGTTCGAAGTCTCTACGGACTCGAACTGACTGCGACAGAATAATGGAATTGGGCTTTTCGGTGAATCGGAGCTTCACTCCAGCGTCAACCAGGCGTTTGAGGATGAAACTCGTGGGAATGGTTGAGCCGTTAACATTCGCGCACGAATAAGCTAGCGGCTAGAAGCTAGGAGCTAGAAGCTGCTTTTCGCAGCATCCCGCGCCAGCGCTCTCCCATGCTGGGGATTTCGGGGCACGCGAAGTAGATCTCCCGATTCACCGCCATCAGCAGTTGCACTGCTTCCACCTGCGCATTGTGTGCGCTCAGCGATCCGCCCGCGTGCGCGAACTCGTCGCTCAGGTACTCAATAGCGTGTCCCAGAATCTCCAGCGCGTGGCCAGCCTGGGGCGCGATGCGCCTGCGGTGTGTGCGGACTTGACTTGCGAGGCTGACGGGAATCGCCGCCGAAACCGGGAGACTACTCAGCGTTGAACAGGAGCCCATGTATCTAATCCTCAACCCGGTTCTTCGGCCCAGCAAATTGGATGGGACAGATTACGAAAGTGTTGTCCCAAAACAGTGCACACACAGTTATGCCGGATTGTTGTGGGAAAACCAGTGACGAAGCGCACAGCGCCTTTGTTAACGTTTCCGCCGCTGACTGAAAAACGCTCACACGGCTGGGCCCGGCCCCCATGACTCTCGCGCCTGCACACGGCCACATCCCCATCGCAGAAAAGCGCCTCTCAACTGAGCATCGCGGCTCGCCTTGACTCAGGGAGCCCGAAAACCTAATCTCAAACTAGGATTTTCTATTCGGCGAGACACTTTTTCGGCAACCGAATCGGTTTGCTACCTAATTCAATCAGGCTGGGCGATGAATCCAACCCCGTATTTCTGGCAGTATCTCCCTCTGCTAATGCAAGTTCTAGCCGCGATTCTCCTTGGAGTTGCGATGGTTACGGCCTCGTGGTTCGTCGGCCGCCATCGCAATACAAAGGTCAAGCTCGACGCCTACGAATGCGGCATTCAGGCCGTCGGCGACGCGCGAGGCCGCTTCAGCGTGCGCTTCTACCTGGTCGCCGTCCTGTTCATACTCTTCGATGTGGAAATGGTCTTCATGATGCCCTGGGCCGTCATCTATCGCCAGCTTCCACAGATCACCGGCAACCGCTTCTTCGGCTTCTGGGAGATGCTCGTCTACCTCGGTTTTGTGGCTGTTGGCCTGTACTATATTGCGCGCAAAGGCATCTTGAATTGGAGCCGCGACAAAGCGGATCTGTAATACCGTCGCGTACCTCAAAGTCACTGCGCACGATCAACATCTTGAAGGGCAGAAACGGCGGATTTGAGAGCGAGAGCATGACGAGTCAACTCCCCACACTCTCCGGCAAGCAAGCTGTCATTGAGGCCATGCCGGATCATCCCGCCATCAAGGCCCTGGAAACATCGAGTGTTGACGCATGGAATCCGGAGTCCTTCCTGGATGCGCGCTTCGACTTTGGCGAACTGACCATAACTGTTGCGGCATCTGAGATTCGCGGAGCCTGCACCACTGTCCAGGCCGCGGGCTACAACTTCTTTGAGGACATGACAGCCGTCGACTGGCTTCCCGCTTCGCCTCGCTTCCAGTTGAGCTACCACATCCTGTCGCACGCGTTTAAAGAGCGCATCCGCCTGCGCGCGATGGTCGATGAGCATGATCCCACAATCGATTCCATTACCCCCGTCTGGGCAGGCGCCAACTACTACGAACGCGAGGTCTTCGATCTCTTTGGTATCCGTTTCGCAGGCCACCCCGATCTGCGCCGCATCATGATGCCCGATGATTGGAAGGGCCACCCGCTGCGCAAGGACTACCCGGTGGAGGGCTACCGCTGATGGCCTCCAACCCCGGCGCCCCCGTCATCGATCTGCCCGCCACCGAAACCGCGGGCGAACGCCGCATGATTCTCAACATGGGCCCCCAGCACCCGGCCACGCATGGCGTGCTGCGCCTTGTTGTTGAGCTCGACGGAGAAGTGATCGTCAGCGTCCGGCCCGAGGTCGGCTACCTGCACACGGGCATCGAGAAGACCTGCGAGGCCAAGTTCTACCAGCAGGTTGTCCCGCTCACCGATCGCATCAACTACCTCGATCCACTTTCAAATAATCTCTGCTACTGCCTGGCTGTCGAGAAACTACTCGGCCTCGAAATTCCCGAGCGCGCGCAGTGGATTCGCGTGCTGCTCACCGAACTCAGCCGCCTCAATTCGCACCTCATCTGGCTCGGCACTCACGCCATGGACATTGGCGCGCTCACCGTCTTCCTCTACACATTCCGCGAGCGCGAGGAGATCCTGCGGCTGTTCGAGGCGGTTTCTGGCCAGCGCATGATGACGAGCTACTTCCGCATTGGCGGCCTCGCCATGGAGCCGCCGCTCGACTGGCTTGACCGCGTACAGCATTTCATCACCACGTTTCCGGAGAAAATCGACGAATATTCCAACCTGCTCACGGGCAACCCAATCTTCATGAATCGCTTGAAAGGTGTGGGCTATCTCTCTCCAGAAGATGCAATTGCGCTCGGCGTGACCGGCCCTCCACTGCGCGCATCGGGCGTCGACATCGACCTGCGCCGCGATATGCCCTATTCGAGCTATGAGAAATTCCAATTCAAAGTCCCCCTCTCGACAGTCGGCGATACGTGGGCCCGATACGAAGTGCGCCTTGTGGAGATGCGCGAAAGCACCAGGATCGTTCAGCAGGCCCTTGACGGCATGCCCGGTGGCCCCGTCAAAGCCAACGCGCCCAAAGTCGTTCTTCCCGACCGCGAAAAGATGAAGACAGAAATGGAAGCCCTCATCCATCACTTCAAAATCGTGACCGAAGGCTTCAACGTTCCCGCAGGCGAGGTCTATCAGGGCATGGAATGCGGACATGGCCAGATGGGCTATTACGTGGTCTCGGACGGCACCGCTAAGCCGTACCGCGTGCACATGCGCTATCCGTCGTTCGCCACGCTGCAGGCGGTCGAGACCATGTGCAAGGGCCGTTTGATCGCCGACCTGGTCGCGGTTATTGGCTCCATCGATATCGTTTTGGGAGAGATCGACCGTTGACCTCCGCGTCGGCACACTCTTTGGAAGCGCTGTGGACTGAGCTTTTCGCGTCGCTTGGCTCCCTGCTCCGCAGCTATACAGCGGTGCATGGCCTGCACCTGAAGCGCCAAGCCGACGTCTCGCTGACCGAGGAAGCAATCACCGTTCGCCACGGCGAAAAATGGCTGCGTCTCATTCGAAACCACGAAATCCTCACCTGGACGCGAGAAGATGGAAGAATGGGAACGTTGGAACTGACCGAATCCGGAACGCTGCGCAGCGACAGGAACGAGGAAGCCATGGACCTGGCAGCGGAACAGTGGGCACGGGAGATCATGCAATGACTCCAAAGAAGGCCAATTCCGAGTCCGCCTCCGTCTTCTCGCCCGAGTTGGCTGCTCGCTTCGATGCGCTGGTCCAGAAGTATCCCGTCAGCCGTTCTGCCCTCATTCCTATGCTGCTCTACGCGCAGGATGAGGTTGGCTATCTCTCCGATGCTGTCGTAGCCGAAATCGCCCGGCACATCGGAATCACCGAACTCGAAGTGCGCAACGTTGCCACCTATTACTCGATGCTGCGCTTCAAGCCGGCCGGCGAGTTCAACATTCAAGTCTGCACCAACATCAGTTGCATGCTCCGTGGAGCCTACGAAGTCTACGAACGCTTCCGCGAAGAGCTCGGCGTCGGCCCGGATGGCGTGACGGCCGATGGCCTCTTCTCTCTCGAGGAAGTCGAGTGCATCGGGGCTTGCTGTTGGGCACCGGCCATCCAGGTAAACTACGAATTCCACGACGAACTCAAGCCGGATCTCGTGCCCGGCATTCTGGGCGCATACCGGAAGCGAGCACAAAACAAGGAAAAGAATGCCTAGGCTCGTCTCCCATCCCGATGAGGTCAAGATCATCTCGCGCCGCTTCGGCATGGGAGCAACGAACATTGACCGCTACGTCGAGCTGGGCGGCTATGAGGCCGTCAGGAAATGTCTTGCGCAAGGCCCGGATTGGATTGTTGATGAAATGAAGGCCAGCGGCCTGCGCGGCCGCGGCGGCGCCGGGTTTTCCACGGGCATGAAGTGGTCCTTCGTCCCAAAGCAGGCCGCCAAACCTAAGTACATCCTGGTCAACGGCGACGAAAGCGAACCCGGCACCTGCAAGGATCACCTCCTCTTCCTGCACGATCCACACTCCATCATCGAAGGCACCATCATCGCCGGACTTGCCGTCGGTTCAAAAATGGGCTTCATCTATCTGCGCGGTGAGTATCGTTATCTCCTCGAGATTATGGAGCGCGCCGTCACCGATGCTTACGATCGCGGCTTTCTCGGCAAGAACATCTTCGGAACCGAAAGCGAATTCCAGATCATCACGCAAACCGGTGCGGGCGCCTACGAGGTCGGAGAGGAATCGGCGCTGATGGAGTCGCTCGAAGGCAAGCGCGGCGTTCCCCGCATCAAGCCCCCGTTCCCGGCTGTCGTCGGCCTCTACGGCGGTCCCACCGTCATCAACAACGCCGAGACCATTGCCACCGTGCCTCACATCATCAATATGGGCGCACAAGCCTACTGCGACGTTGGCACCCCTCGCAATGGCGGCACGCGCCTCTTCTGCGTGAGCGGCCACGTCGAGCGCCCCGGCGTCTACGAGTTGCCCATGGGCTACAGTCTCAAGAAGATGATCTACGACGTTGCCGGCGGCATTCGCGGCGGCCGTAAACTCAAGGCCGTCGTCCCCGGCGGCTCATCCACGCCAGTGTTGCTGCCCGAAGAAATCGAGAATCTCGGCATGGATTTTGACCAGGTGGGCAAAGCCGGCTCCATGCTCGGGTCAGGCGGAGTAGTTGTGATCGACGACCAGACCTGCATGGTCGAGTTCGCTCTTCGCACAATTAGCTTTTACGCACATGAGAGCTGCGGCTGGTGCATCCCCTGTCGCGAGGGCACCGACTGGCTTAAGAAATCGCTCACCCGCTTCCACGCGGGCTTCGGCAACAAAAGCGACATCGACAACATTCAATACCTCGCCGAAAATATGCTGGGGCGAACGTTCTGCCCCCTCGGCGATGCGGCTGCGATGCCGACCATTGCTTTCGTCAAGAAGTTTCGCAAGGAGTTTGAAGATCACCTGAACGGCCAGCCCTGCCCGTATGCAAAGGAAGGCGTGCCGCAACTCACCGTCGTGTAGTTGAGGAACAGCTATGCCAGGAACCACGTTGGAAAAGACGGAAGTAATCTCCATCAAGGATCACCCGCAATGGGATGAGTCTTTCGTCCAACAGTTTATCTGGGACGATCCTGCTGTTCTCGGGCTCGGCCCCTTGGTGCCTCGCGACAAGGAGCGGGTACAACCTCACAAGGGGCGACTTGACCTGTTGCTCCAATCCGATGATGCGACCTCTTGGTATGAAGTCGAAGTCCAATTAGGCGCCACGGATGAGTCGCACATCATCCGCACAATTGAATATTGGGATGTCGAGCGCAAACGATACCCAGATCTCCAGCATACGGCGGTCATTGTTGCCGAAGACATCACCAGTCGGTTCTTCAATGTCATTAATCTCTTCAACCAGGCAATCCCTATAGTCGCTCTGAAAATGTCGGCCGTAAAGATTGGAGACCGGGTTGGATTGTTGTTCACAAAAGTGCTGGATTACGAGCGAAAAGGTTTGGAGGCAGCCGGAGAAACCGCTCAGCAGGCAACAAGGGCAGATTGGGAGAAGTATGCCAGCGCCGAAGTTATGCAACTCGTCGACAAAGTATTTGCGATGGCGAAAGAGTTCGAACCCCGCGTCAAACTTACCTTCAATCAGAGCTACATTACTGTGAACCTCGGCGACCCGCGCAGCATAGGACTATTCCTGCACCCTCAGAAAAAGCAGCTGCGGTTAACGATCAGGATTCCACAATCGAATGCGGTGGACGGACTCTGCGAAGCAGAGGGGTTTGACGCCGATTTCAGCACGTACTGGGGCGGATACAAATTCGCAGTGAAGCCGGGGGACTTTGAGGAACACTCGGTCTTTTTCAAGAATATGATTGAACACGTTTACGCTGCAGGAAAAAGCGATGGATAGGTCTTCCAAATACCTGATGTGTGGCGAGAATTCTAAGATCAACTTGAGTTTGGACTGACAGATGCCCGACGTAACCTTCACAGTCGACGGAAAGAAGCTGACCGCGCCCGCGGGGACGCTGCTCATTGACGCGTGCCGCAAGGCGGGCATCGAGATTCCGGCGTTCTGCTACTATCCCGGCCTCTCGCTCCAGGCCGCATGCCGCATGTGCGTCGTGCGCCAGGAAAAAGTTCCCAAGCTGCAAACCGCCTGCACTACCACCGTCGCCGAAGGCCAGGTCTTCATCACCGAATCGCCCGAGATCGCGCAGGCTCGCAAGGCCACCATCGAATTGCTTCTCGGGAATCACCCGCTCGATTGTCCGGTCTGTGACGCAGGCGGCGAGTGCGAACTGCAGGACATGACCTTCAAATACGGTGCAGGCGACAGCCAGTTCGTCGAAGTCAAGCACCATCGCGACGAGCAACAGTGGTCGCCCGCCGTTTTCTATGACCGCCCTCGCTGCATCCTCTGTTACCGCTGTATCCGCATGTGCGGCGAAGGCATGGACGTCTGGGCACTCGGCATCCATAATCGCGCCGCGGACTCGGTCATCGTCCCCAATGACGGCAACCAACTCGACTGCGAGCAGTGCGGCATGTGCATTGACGTTTGCCCCGTAGGCGCACTCACCAGCGGCAGCTATCGATATAAAACTCGCCCCTGGGAGATGAACCACGTCTCCACCGTCTGTACTCACTGCTCCGACGGCTGCAAGGTCACGCTCGGCGTGCGCCAGTCGAACGACGGCTCGCAGATCGTCCGCGCCGACAATCGCGACAAAAGCGGCATCAATGGCGACTTCCTCTGCGCCAAGGGCCGCTTCGGCTTCGATTTTGTTGACAGCCCCGAGCGTCTCACGCAGCCACTCGTCCGCGACGCACAAGGCAAGCTCGAGCCCGCCACGTGGGAGCAAGCGATCCGCGTGGCCTCCGGCAAGTTGAAAGAAATTCGCGATACGCGCGGTGGTTCTGCCATCGGCGTCATCGGCTCCAATCGCACGACGAACGAGGAGAACTACCTGCTGCAGAAATTCGCGCGCACCTTGCTTGGCACCAACAATATTGACCACGAGCGGACGACCGATTATTCCTCGTTCGCACGCGCGCTCAGCGGCCATACCGGCAAAACCGCCAGCCTGCGCGATATTTCCCAGGCCTGCGCCGTGCTTCTCATCGGCGGTAACCCGACAGACGAGCATCCGCTTCTCGCCTGGCTGCTCCGCACCAATGTGCGTCTCAACCGTGCCCGCCTTTACGTCGCAAATTCTCAATCCATCAAGCTCGCCCGCCAAGCCAAAGCCATGCTTGAGCTTCGTCCCGGCGACTTGAGCAGGCTCTCCGCTTCGTTCGAGGCCGGCAAAACCGATTTCAGCAAGGCGATCCTGGCGGAGGATTCGCTGATCGTGATCTTCGGCGAGGAGTTCCGAGGGGAAGACATCGAGAGTCTGATTACATGGGGCGTCAAACGCGGAAACGTAAAGTTCGCTTATCTCGGCGACCACTCCAACTCACGTGGCGCTGCCGATATGGGCCTCTTCCCCGACCTGCTACCCGGCTATGTTCCGGTCAGCGCGCCGGGCGCCTTCGCAGAGTACCCCAACCTCCCTGCCACGCCCGGCTATTCCTTGCCGCAGATGCTCAACGCCGCAAACGCCGGCGATCTGGGCGTGCTGCTAGTCGTCGGCGCCAATCCTGTGTCGCACGCCAAGCTCGATCCAACCGTATTCCAGCACACCTTCCTTGTTGTGCAGGATCTTTTCCTCACCGAGACCGCGGCGCTGGCTGACGTTGTTCTTCCCGCCGCCAGCCTCTACGAAAAATCCGGCACCGTCACCAACACCTTCGGCGATATTCAAATCGTCCGCAAAGCCGCCGACCGCGCCGGCGTCAAACCCGATTTCGAAATCCTCGTTCGTCTCGCAGGAGGCATGGGTGTCGACGTAAGCACCCTGGTTCCCTTCGGCAAGGGAGGCACCACGGGCGATCTCGGCCAGTCACGCGGCGCGCAGTCCGGCGAAGCCGATCGGCACGCCGTCTGGCTTGAGGCCAACGGCCTCGAACCAAGGCTCAGCCCCTTCGATCCCCTCGCTGCACTCGACGAAATCGAGCGCCTTGTTCCCGGTTACACCCTCGATCGCATCAATCTTTTCGCGGGCAATGACGTACACACTGAGCCGTCTTCTCCGGGATTTGTTCCTGCCTCCGCGCTGGCCGCACCGGAGCTCATCGTTCCCGCGCACGATACGCTTTTCACCTCAGGCACGCTGGGCCGCTACAGCTCAACGCTCAGGCAACTCGAAGGACATCAATCAAAGGAGACGGTCGCGTCTGCCGCCGACTGAGAATACACATAACCGTCGCTAAGTCGCTGACTTGCTAACTCGCTAACTCGCTCTTCGAAGAAGGCCAAACGCACGTGACGATCCTCGCATTTGTTCTCTGGAGCCTTGCTAAAGTCGCCGTGGTCACGGTGGTGATGCTCATGGGCATCGCCTATACTGTGCTTCTCGAGCGCAAGCTCGTCGGCCGCATCCAGAATCGCTGGGGGCCCAGCCGCGTTGGTCCCTTCGGCCTCCTGCAGCCGCTCGTGGATGGTGCCAAGTCCTTCCTCAAGGAAGACCTGATCCCCACGGCGGTCTATCGCCCCATTTATCTTCTCGCGCCAATCATCTCGCTCGGATGCGCGCTCATCGCCATTGCCGTGGTTCCCTTCGGCGCAAATGTGGGTCCGCATGGCATCGACCTCTTTCAAATCTCTAACATCAACGTTGGCCTGCTCGTCATTCTGGGCGTCACGTCCATCGGTGTCTATGGCATCGCTCTCGCCGGCTGGTCATCGAATAACAAATACTCCCTGCTAGGCTCGCTCCGGTCTTCGGCGCAGCTCATCAGCTACGAATTGGCGCTTGGCCTTTCGCTCGTCGGAGTGGTACTCCGCGCCGGGTCACTCAACCTCCGCGTTATCGTCGAGCAGCAGGCCACTCTCGGCGCCGCGACATGGAATGTCCTTGGCGGCGGGCAGATCGTGGCATTCTTCATCTATTTGATGGCAGCGTTCGCCGAGACCAACCGCTCGCCCTTCGATTTGCCTGAAGCGGAAAGCGAACTCACCGGCGGCTATCACACTGAGTACAGCTCCATGAAGTTCGCCATGTTCTTCATGGCCGAATACGGCAACATGATCAACGTAGGCTGCGTGGCCACGCTTCTCTTTCTCGGCGGCTGGACCAGTCCCCTCGGCGATCTGATGCCGCCACTCCAGAACACGGTAATCAACGCGCTGCTCCCCATTTTTTGGTTCGTCTTCAAAGTTTTCGCTTTCCTCTGTCTCTACGTCTGGGTGCGCGGCACATTGCCCCGCTTCCGCTACGACCAATTGATGAACTTTGGATGGCGCTTTCTGCTTCCGCTCGCCATCCTCAACATTGTGGGAACAAGCCTGTGGCTTGCGTATCGCTGAATGGTGGGCGCCCCCGGTCCCTCGCATTTGGGGACCGGGGACGCGAACTCAATCGGATTAATGTCATCAATCTAATTGAATCGCGCTCATTTACAATCGGGAAGGATTTTCTCGAACGACGATGCACCTGATTCTGTTCTTCCTGTTTGCCGGATTCTGCCTCGCGGGAGCCATCAACCTCCTGTTGCAGACCCATCCCATTAACAGCGCCCTGTCACTCATCGTTGTCATGACTTCGCTCGCCGTCCTCTACCTGCTTCTCGGCGCGGAGTTCCTCGCCATCGCGCAGATCATCGTCTATTCCGGCGCGGTTATGGTCCTGTTTACCTTCGTCGTCATGCTTCTCAATGCCGGCCGAGAAGAGCGTACACTCGGCAGCCGCGCTGCATCGCGCATTGGTTTTCCCGCAGTCGTGGCTCTTTTTGCCGTCCTCGCCACCATCCTCCTCCACGCACAGGGCCTCGGCTCTGCGCATCTCGGCGAGGGGCTTTCCAACGCCCCCGGCCAATCGAATCTTGTCCTCCTCAGCCAGGTGCTCTTTCACGAGTTGCTGCTCCCTTTTGAAGTCACCTCGGTGCTCATCCTCATCGCCATTCTTGGCGCGGTCGCCATCGCCCATGTCGAGGGCTCCAAGATCGCCGGCTCTGAAAGGACGGCGGAAAAGTGAGCTTCCTTCAGCACGACGTCCCCATCTCCTGGTATTTGTTCCTCAGCGCCGTTCTTTTTTCGCTGGGCGTCGTCGGGTTTCTTATCAAGCGCAACCTCATCACCGTTTTCATGTCCATTGAGCTCATGCTCAACGCCGTCAATCTCTCTTTCGTCGCCTTTGCCTACCAGTGGCACGAGGTACGAGGCCAGATCTTCGTCTTTTTCGTCATGATGGTCGCCGCGGCTGAAGCCGCTGTCGGCCTCGCCATCATCATCGCCGTATTCCGCGCGCGCTCCACCTTGGCTGTTGACCGAATCGATTTGATGAAGCTATGAACGAGTCCGCACATCTTTGGCTGATCCCGCTGTTTCCGTTCCTGGGCTTCCTGCTCAACGGGATCCTCGGCTCGAGGCTGCCGCGGCGCCTTGTGTCAGCCATCGGCGTCCTCGCGCCTTTGGTATCCCTCGTCGTGGTTCTTGGCGACTTCGGAGCGACGGTCATCTCCGCGGCTTCGAGTTGTCCAACCTGCGGCCAGGTCACCGCGCTTGCATTACCCGCTTCCGAATCTCTTTCTTATCCATGGCTCGCCATCGGCGCGCTCCATGTCGATTTCACTTTTGTTCTTGACCAGCTTTCTGCGGTGATGCTGCTGGTCGTAACCGGTGTCGGTTTTCTTATTCACGTCTATTCAGTCGGCTACATGAAGGACGAGCCCGGCTACGCGCGCTACTTCAGCTTCCTCAATCTGTTCCTCTTCTTCATGTCGGTCCTCGTACTCGCCGGCAATTTTCTTCTCATGTTTGTTGGCTGGGAAGGCGTTGGCCTGGCTTCGTATCTGCTCATCGGCTTCTACTTCTCGCGCACCTCCGCCGCGGACGCTGGCAAGAAAGCCTTCATCGTCAACCGCATCGGAGACTTTGGATTCCTCATCGGAATCTTCCTGGTTCTGACCACCTTCAGCACGCTTAGCTTCAGCAAGATTGCGGCCTTGCTCGCGGTCTCTCCTGATTGGCACGGTCCTGTTCTCACCGTGATCTGTCTTTGCCTGCTCGTCGGAGCGGCGGGGAAAAGCGCCCAGCTCCCGCTCTACGTCTGGCTACCCGACGCCATGGAAGGCCCGACGCCGGTCTCCGCCCTCATCCACGCCGCCACAATGGTCACCGCCGGCGTTTACATGATCGCCCGCACGCATCTTCTCTTTGACCGCTCACCCGTCGCGCTCTGGACCGTTGCCATCGTTGGCGCCGCTACGGCTCTCTTCGCCGCCACCATTGGCCTCGTCCAGAACGACATCAAGCGCGTGCTCGCCTACTCCACCATCTCGCAGCTCGGCTACATGTTCATGGCCTGCGGCGTCGCGGCCTATTCGGCAGCCATCTTCCATCTCGTCATGCATGCGTTCTTCAAGGCGCTGCTCTTCCTCGCCGCCGGCTCCGTCATTCACGCTATGGGCGGCGAACAGGACCTGCGCAGGATGGGCGGCCTGCGCACCAAAATGCCCGTCACTTTCTGGACCATGACGGCCGCCGTTGTCGCCATCGCAGGGTTTCCGCCGTTCGCAGGCTTCTTCTCCAAAGATCCGATCCTTTACGCTGCATTCCTTCAGGGAACCGGTGGCAAGCTCCTCTGGCTTGTAGGCCTGATCACGGCGCTGCTCACGTCGTTCTACATGTTTCGCCTCTGGTACCTCGCATTTTTTGGCGAGCCGCGCAGCGAGGTCAAGCACCATCACTCCACGCAGTTATCCATGCTCGTTCCGCTCGTGATTCTCGGCATCCTTTCCGTCTGCGGAGGCTGGATCGGCATTGAGCGCTTCAGCGCATACCTCGCTCCCGTCGCTGCCGCGCATCGCCCCTTGCCCACAGGCAATCCGTTCCTCGAGGCCATCCTCAGCATCGTTGCTGTTCTCGTCGCCCTTGAAGGCTGGCTGATCGCCGACAAATACTACCGGCGCAAGCCTGAACGCCCTGCCGCAATCGCCGCCGCGCTCCCCACCGGTTACAAAGTGCTTCTGAACAAGTACTACGTCGACGAAATCTACGGCGCGCTGATCGTCAAGCCATTGCTGGCTTTTTCGAAATTTGGTTTGGGCGGAGTGGACATTCTGCTGGCAGGCGTCGCCTGGCTCTTCGCCGGCATCGCCAGCATCACAGGGATGATTCTGCAACGCTGGCAATCAGGCAACCTGCGCTCTTACGCGGCGTGGCTGGCTGCCGGAGCCGCCGCTGTTCTTATTTTTGTGCTGCTATCAAACGGTTGGCTGCATTTGGGCTTCGCTGTTGGGTGGAAAGGTTGGCCGCTCAGATGATGGCCGGAATCGACCAGTCCATTCTCACCCTCATCCTGCTGGTTCCACTTGCGGGCGCCGTCCTCGTTGCAATTCTTCCAGATCGCGCCAAGCTGCCCAATTGGATCGCTCTTCTCACCACGCTCTTCACCTTCCTGCTCACGCTTCATCTGCCCGTACATTTCGTCTCCGGCCAAGCCGGCTTCCAGTTTGAGATCAGCCCCATCACTCCCTGGATCGAAAACCCGGCCATCTTCTACCACGTCGGTGTCGACGGCCTCAGCCTCTGGCTCGTCGTACTCGTTGGCCTGCTCGCTCCGATCGGTGTCGTCGCCAGTTGGAACACAATCCAGACCCGCCGCAAAGTCTTCTACTCGCTCTTCCTCGTCCAGCAGACTGCCATGGTCGGCGTCTTCGTCTCGCTCGACCTCATGCTTTACTACGGCTTCTGGGAGCTATCGCTCGTCCCCATGGCCATCCTCATCGCCATGTACGGCCGCAAAGACGGCCCTCGCGCCGCGCTCAGATTCTTTCTCTTCACCTTCATTCCCTCCGCGCCGCTTCTCGTCGCCATCCTCTGGCTCTATGCAAAGACGCACACCTTCAACTTCGTCGATCTCCAGTACCAAACTGCCAGCGGCGCCCTACCGGCCAGCGCGCTCTTCTGGGTCGCGCTCGCGTTTCTCTTCGCGTTCGCGGTAAAGGTTCCCATCTTCCCGCTCCACGGTTGGCTCGCCGACACCTACAACGAGGCTCCCGTCGCGCTCGCCATGGTCGTCGCAGGCAAGCTTGGCCTTTACTCCATGTTTCGCTTCCATGTGGGCCTCTTCCCCGTTCAGGCTCGCGCCATTGCTCCCCTTCTCATCGCGCTCGCCATCATCGGCATTCTCTATGGCGCCTGTCTCGCTCTCGTGCAGCGCAACTTCTGGCGCCTGATGGCCTTCGCCGCCCTCAGCCACCTTAGCCTCATCGTCCTCGCCATCTACGGCTTCACCTTCCTCGGCTGGGCCGGCGGCGTCTACCAGATACTCTCCCACGGCGTGGTCGACGGCGCACTCTTCCTGTTGCTCGGCGCGCTTGAGCTGCGCTACGCGACAAGCGTCATCGATTCTTACGGCGGCTTGGCCGCAAAATTGCCCCGCACGGCCACTTATTTCGTCATCGCCACTCTCGCGATGATCGGCCTGCCCATGCTCTCGGGCTTCGTTGGCGAGTTCATCATTCTCTCCAGCACTTTTGCCGGAGTCAGCCGTCCCTGGGCCGTTGCCGCCGCTGTCGCAGTAGTTCTCGGCGCCGCCTACATGCTCTGGCTTGTGCAGCGGCTCTTCTACGGACCTGAAAGCGCGCTCGCCACGTCCAAACCCTCCACCGATCTCCGCTTCGGCGAGCTCGCCATTCTCACTCCGCTCGTCATCCTCATGCTCGTCATGGGCCTGGCACCGTCTATCTGGCTCAACACCATCCGCACCGGCGTGCATCCTCCGCCCGAACCAACGCCCGTCGCACAAACTTCTGTCATCCTGAGCGGAGGCCGACCGCTGCAGCGGACGGCCGGAGTCGAAGGACCTGCGGTTGCTTTTAAGACAGCCGAGACTACTACGCAGCCGTCTCCGGAGGTCCAGCGGTGACTCCAGTGCACGACATCTACCGCATCCTCCCCGAGGTCATCCTCACGCTGACCGGCGTTGTCGTTATGCTCATCGACGCCACGCTCCCGCCGGCCTGGCCGCGCCGCCCGCTCGGCTGGGTCGCTGCCATCGGAACCACCGTCGCTCTCTGGGCCAGCGTCTGGCAGCTCTCCCTGCCCGAAGGGACCGGCTTTTTCTCGACCGTCGAAACCAGCGTCTTCACTGTTTTTTTCCACGTCCTCATCTGCGGCATCGTTCTCGTGGCGCTCTTGCTCTCGCTCGACACGCTCCCTGAAAACACCCACCATCAAGGCGAGTTCTACGCCCTCGTCGTCTTCGGCGCCGTCGGCATGTGCCTGCTCACCTCTGCGGTCGAGCTCCTCGTCGTCTTTATTGCCCTCGAAATCTCCTCCATCTCCACCTACATCCTTGCCGGCTGGCGCAAGCACACCGGCCGCGGCCCTGAAGCCGCCATCAAATATTTTCTCCTCGGCTCCTTCGCTACCGCATTTTTGCTCTACGGCATCGCGCTCATCTTCGGCGCTACCGGAACTACGCAGATCTACCAGGTCGCCGCACTCGCTCCCATCGCGCAGAATCAAACCATCGTTCTGGCTGGGCTGGCCCTCATGCTGGTCGGCATCCTTTTCAAAGTTTCCGCCGCGCCTTTCCACGTCTGGACACCCGATGTTTACGAAGGCGCACCTTCGCCCGTCGTCGCGCTGCTCTCTACCGCGCCCAAAGCCGCGGCCTTCGCGCTGCTGCTGCGCGTGGTTTACGAGATGCTGCCGAATCTCCGTTCAATTTGGGCTCCGCTCCTCTGGATCGTCGCCGTTCTCTCGATGACCGTCGGCAATCTGGCCGCCCTCCGCCAGCAAAATGTGAAAAGAATGCTGGCCTACTCCGCCGTTGCCCACGCCGGTTACCTG
>Ga0265316_10001152_pt1 | contig 28667 bp, 31 predicted proteins | sample 4522metaG_FD_202092 | JGI IMG/M metagenome (GOLD analysis project Ga0265316, IMG submission 202092) | Rhizosphere microbial communities from Carex aquatilis grown in University of Washington, Seatle, WA, United States - 4-5-22 metaG | ecosystem: Host-associated > Plants > Roots > Rhizosphere >...
GCTCAAAGCTTGTCAGTGCATCCTTAACCAGGTTCGCTTCTAAATGGCATGCGCCGTTAGTAACTATCTGGACGACAGGAACATTATAATTTGATACTCTTTTTGCGTCAAGGTCGGTCTGTACGTCGCCTTCTATGACCGAGACTTTAACGCTGCCATTAAATTGTTCAAGCGTTTTTTCTATCAGGCTTGTTTTGCCCGAACCGGGCGAGCTTACCAGGTTCAGTACAAATAATTTATGTTCTTTGAACAGCTCGCGGTTCTTCGACGCTACCTGGTCGTTCTTTTCTAAAACTTTTCTTTCGATCGTTATTACGCTCATGTTACTTCCTCCCTGTCAAACAGTTTTACTTCGGTTACTTTTAATTCATTGCCTGATATAATTTCGGTATCGCCTGAGCCGCATTCGCAGACCATCATTCCGAATTCATTAGTTGATTCTTTTCCGCACAGATTACATTTGATCAGAAAAGGCACATGTGTAATTTCAAGCTTTACCCTGTCCATATGAGTGCCAGAAGTTATCGCCATAAATGAAAATTGCAGGGAGTCAGCAACTACACCTGCAAATTCACCAATCTTCATTCTGACCGATTCTATCTGGCCTAAATCTTCGGGTGGTACATTTAGCCGGATTATTTCAAGAATATCCTGAGCTATTGAGAGTTCATGCATAGTTTATTGTACAAATATAACCTTAATAATCTTTTCAAAATATGACCAACGTCATCAGATAAATCAAAGAAATCAAAAAAACACAACAAGTTAAACCCTAATATATTAAGTCCTTATACATTAAATGATGCGCATGTTCGCTATATACAGCTACTTTACCGCTGATCCATTCATTTAGCAATGAACTGGCGATATCTACATACAGCGGAATTTGTTTTTCAATTTCAGGGCTGAGCCCTTCTCTTATGATACCTTTTTCAGTAATTTCCAGCACAAGTACCCTGATATCATCGGGGAAGTTTATCTCCAGCTTTTCAGCAAGGCTTATTAATTCAGGCAGCCCTGCATAATGGGGCGACCATGAAATATGGTTTGAAAAATTGTCCTTGGTCAGTTCCATAATATGCCCCGGGCCTTCGTGCCTTGAGGGAACGGAATCCAGAATAAGAACTTTTTTGTAACCTTCAAGTATATCAATAAGCCCGAAACCCGCTGAAGCAACTTCGAAAATATCGATTTTGCCGCCGAATGAATCTTTCAGCGCCCTTGCTGCGAACAGCCCGGCGGCATCATCGCCCATAATATCATTTCCCAGAGCCAGAACAAGTATTTCGTTTTGTCTGTCTGTCATCTGCTTAGTTTTTGAAGGAGCTTTCTTTGGTTATCCCAAATACTTATTTCAATCGGAACATTTCCCGGCAGTGAATGAGTTGCGCATGCATTACATGGATCATATGCGCGGAAAGCCATTTCTATCTTATTCAGCAATCCATCGTTAGCTTTGCCTTCGTGTATCAGGTCTTTCGCGGCTTTTTCAACGCTCATCGCTATGCGGGCTGAATTATTCTGCGTAGCTACAACTAAATTTACTTTTGTGATAATTCCTTTATCATCGGTTTCATAATGATGTATCAGCGTGCCTCTTGGAGCTTCTACTATTCCGATTCCTACTGTCGGTTTTTCAGTCGGAATTGTTCTTATATCATCGCCTGTTATATCTGGGTCGTTAACTAATTCATTTATTCTTTCGGCTGCATAAAGCATTTCAACTACTCTTGCCCAGTGGTTAGCAAGCGTATGATGAACAGGCTTGCCGCCCAATGTTTTAAAGTAATCTTCATATGCTTTCTGCGCTTCGGGAGTGGCCATGCCGTCTGCAGCGTTCAATCTTGCCAGAGGCGCGACTGAGAATATGCTTGTATCATCGCCGTCTTTAAATCCTTTCCATCCAAGCTGTTTCAAATAACTGAACTTAACATAACTCCACGGCTCAACATGCTCAGCTATTACATCAAGATATTTATCAGCGGTGAACTTTGTATATTCTTTTCCATTGGGGTCCACTACTCTTATCTTGCCATCGTAGAAATTTACCTTATTATTTTCGTCAACCTGCCCCATGTAATAAGTACGATGGGTAAAGCCTTCAGAAGTTATCATCTTAACATAATCATCGTTTTTTAGCACGATATCGCCGAATACTTTAAGCGTGAATCTTGCGAAATCCAAAGCATCAACTGCAACTTCTTTAAATCGCGCAAGTTCATCAGGAGCTATTCCTTTTGAAACGCCGCCCGGTAATCCGAAAACGGGGTGAATAACCTTACCGCCGAGATATGAGATAAGTTCCCTTAAGCGTCTTCTCATCGAGATCACTTTCTTACCTGCATCAAGTCCAACCTTTTCAATTACTCCAAGAATATTTCTTTTGCCTTTCGGCGCATCAGGGCCTACTATAAAATCAGGTCCGCCGAGCACGTATACATGCAGCGCATGATCTTCAAGCATGAAAATATTATAGATGAGCTCTCTTAATTTCTTGCCAACTTTAGTTGGTTCGACTTTATAGAGGCTATCCATGGCTTTTGTCCCCGCCATGTGATGAGCGGTGGGGCAAACGCCGCATATTCTGCTTGTTATCTGCGGCATATCTTCAGCCGGGCGCCCTTTACAGAATATCTCGAAGCCTCTCAGCTCCGGTATCTGGTAGTAAGCGCGCTCAACTTCGCCTTTATCGTCAAGGAGGATATCAATTTTGCCGTGTCCTTCAAGTCTTGTTATCGGGTCTATTACTATTCGTCTTTCCTTAGTATAGTTGTCGTTAGCTTTTGTTAAAGCCTCGTTCCATTTTTCTTTTACTTCGTTTTGCATTATTGTTTCTCCTCCTCCATGATTTTCTTTCTTAATAGCGAGCCGGCAAGTCCATACCTGTAGAATGTTCCAACAGGATCCGGTATTTCATCAAGCACCGCATCAATTTCATCTTCTTCTTTTGCTTCGATATTGGAGCAGATAGAAGAAAGTATTTTGGCGCCCTGGTCCCTGACCCTTGAGGTCGGCCCGAAGCAGCCGCTGCACGGCATGTTGCCGTTTATACATGCAGCTTCACAGCCTGCGCGTGTGGCTGGTCCCATACAAATAAGTCCCTGCGATAGTAAACATTTATCCTTATCCGCAAGAATCATATGCGGCCTTGTAAAATACTTGAAAGCGAGGTCGACAGGTTTTGTCGCTTTCCTCGGGCATTCTTCGCATAATGCATTATCAGGAGCAAGCACTGTTCCTTTTGGAGGAAGTACGCCTGATAGCAGTGTTAACACAGCTGCTTTCAGAAGTTTCGGAACAGGCGGACAGCCCGGCAAGTAATAATCAACATCAATTACCTGGTCGAGCGTACGAACTGTTTCTCTGAATTTCGGCAGAGTTACGTTCCTTGTTTCATCGTGTTTTGTTTTTATCAACGGCATTGTGCCTTCAGGATTAACAACAGAGGGCGCAATTTTATATGAATAATCCAGAATTTCCTGGGCCGCAAATTCATTTGCAAGCGCGGGGATTCCGCCAAGATGCGCGCATGAACCATAAGCTATAATAAGCTTGCTTTTCCTGCGTATGAGCCTTGCCATTTCTTCCTGTTCGGAAGTTCTGACCGCTCCGTTGATCATAGTAGCAAGTATTGAGCCGTCTTCCATCTTTTCAACATCGGCTTTCTTGAAATCCATAGCTACCGGCCAGAACACTATATCAACATTGTCAGCAACCATAAGTATATCTTCAGCGAGGTCAACAACTGATTCTTCGCATCCTCCGCATGAGGCGCACCAATAAAATCCAATTTTCGGTTTATCCGGCATGTGCAACCGCCTCCTCTCTAAGTATTTCAGTTTCTTTAATTCCTAATTCTTTATTGCTGAGCTCAATTAAATGCCCGGGGATGCTAAGCGGCCCCAGGTTTCTAACTTTCTCAACCATATCATTAATAACAGTTTTCACTTTATCGCCTTCTGAAGCGGATATCCATTCTAATCTGCATCTGTCCGGCTCAATGCCCATACTGCCGAGCATTCTCCTGAGCAAACGGAACCTTCTCAGTAATTTGTAATTGCCTTCGCTGTAATGACAGTCGCCCGGATGGCATCCGCCAATAAGCACGCCATCGGCGCCGCTTGCAAAAGCCTGTAATATAAATTGGGGGTCAACCCTGCCCGAACACATTATTCTTATCACCCTTACGTTCGGAGCGTGTTTTAATCTTGAAACCCCTGCCAGATCTGCCGCTGTGTAAGTGCACCAGTTGCAGAAGAAAGCTATTATTTTAGGTTCCCACGGTTTCTTTTCCGCTACCTTTATTTCAGTTTCTGCCGACATTATTGAACCTCCATTTCTGTTGAGCATAAAGCCCCTGTTTCGAGTCCGGCGAATTTAAGCAAGCCGTCTATCTCGCTGAATATTTCTTCATCCTCGAATAGGTTTTGAATAATTGAACCTGACGGGCACGCCGCTACGCAGGTTCCGCAGCCTTTGCACAGCGCTTCGTTAATATATGCTTTTTGAATATCGTCTTTGAACGTTATCGCGGAATACGGACAAAGCGGGATACATGATTTACAGCCCGAACAATCCTTCTCAATTATCTGAGCGGTGTTTGGTTCAAGCTCTATCTTGCCTGCGCATATGAGTGAAAGCGCCTCAGCGGCGGCGGCTCCTGCCTGCGCAACGCTATCTGGTATGTCTTTCGGACCCTGGCATGCGCCTGCTATGAATATTCCGTCTGTGAATGTGCTAACCGGCGCTAACTTCGGATGGCGTTCAAGGAAGAACCCTTCATTCGAACAGGATATGTTGAACATTCTCCTGATCTCCTGCGCGTCGTCTCTCGGAACCAATCCCGTAGCAAGAACTACCATATCAACCGGAATTCTTCTGACTGTCCCTATCAAAGTATCTTCTACCCTGATAGTGAGCCTGTCTTTTTCTTCCGGCATTAAAGCCCAGTCAGTTACTTCAGCAACGCGTCCTCTGATGAAATGAACTCCTTCTTTAAGAAGCTTATCATAGAATTCTTCGTAGCCTTTGCCCGGAGTTCTCATATCGATGTAGAAGTTATAAACTTCGGCGTCGGTATGTTCTTTAATTAAGTGAGCTAGCTTAAGCGAATACATGCAGCAAACGCGCGAGCACCACTTGTTGGTTTTAGCGTCGCGTGAACCCACGCAATGTATAATTCCAACGCTCTTCGGTTTTTTTCCGTCTCTTGTTAAGACTTCGCCGTTTGTCGGGCCCGATGCGTTTACAAGCCTTTCAACTTCGAGAGCCGTGAATACGTTCTGGTGTTTTCCATAGCCGTATTGCGGCGCGCGTTTTGCGTCAAACGGTTTAAAGCCCGTTGATAGTATTATTGTGCCGACTTCTATTTCTTCATAAGTATCTATCTGGTGCAGGTCAATTGCGTCTCTGTCACATGCTTCAATACAGGTCTTTTTGCATCTTCTCGATTTGAAGTCAATACATGTTTCCGGATCGACCAATACAACCTGCGGAGTCGCCTGCGGGAACGGTATGTAAACCGGTTTGCGCATGCTTAATCCCTGGTTGAATTCGTCCGGGTATTTAGCTTCTTTATATATACATGCGTCGATACAATCCATACATCCAACGCACAGGTCCTCTTTAATATATCTTGGTTTGTGCCTTACAGTAGCTTTGTAGCTGCCGACGAAACCTTCGACTTTTTCAACCTCTGCATATGTCCAGAGCGTTATGTTCGGATTATTTTTAACAGCCGACATCTTCGGAGTTAAAATACATGCCGCGCAATCAAGCGTGGGGAATGTTTTATCGAACATCGCCATGTGGCCGCCAATTGTCGCTTCGCGTTCAACAAGGTAAACCCTCTTGCCCGCGTTCGCGATTGTAAGAGCCGCATGAATGCCCGCTATTCCGCCGCCGACTATCATGACCGCGGGATTAATAGGCACTTCTTTCTTGATAAGCGGTTTATGGAAGAATACGCGCTGGATACCCGCTCTTGCGAGATCCTTCGCTTTTTCCGTCGCCATAACCTTATCGGTATTAACCCATGATACATTTTCCCTGATGTTTATCATATGGAAGTAGTACGGGTTAAGTCCGCCTTTTTCCGCTGCAACGCGGAATGTATGCTCGTGCAATAACGGAGAGCACGAAGCTACCACTATTCGGTTGAGCTTGAATTCTTTTATATCGTTTTGAATAAGTTCCTGTCCCGGGTCCGAACACATGTATTTGTAATCTCTTGATACAATTACGCCGGGCAGCGTCGCGACAAATTTCTGAACTTCTTCTACATTCACTACTGATGCGATATTATGCCCGCAATGGCAGACATAGAAACCTATTCTTGGTGAACCATTTCCGTTAGTACTAGACATAAGCCGGTTCGCCTCCTTTCACGGTTTTCAATACCTTTTCAGGTTTAACAAATAATCTCTGCATGCCGAGTTCTTTTTGAGGAATATCCATCGCCAGACCCATAAGCTGGGAGAAATACATAACAGGAAGATTAATATCCTCGTTGAATTTCTTGTTGATATCGGTCTGGTAGCATTCCAGGTTAAACTGGCACAACGGGCAAGCTGTAACCACAACATCGGCGCCGTGCCTTGCAGCTTCCTTAAGTAATATATAACTGAGCGGCAAGCCAACCTCGGCAACTGTGCCTGTCAGGCTTCCACCGCAGCATCTTGTTTTCAAAGGCCAGTCGACCGGTTCTGCTCCGAGAGCTTTCACCAGGTTATCCATTGTCTGCGGGTCTCTTTGATCGTCAAATGTTGAATATGGCCTTACTGTCTGGCATCCGTAATAAGAAGCTACTTTAATTCCTTTAAGCGGGTGTTTCTTCGCTTTTGCGATAGCTTCTATTCCGATGTCATTGATCAATACGTCCAGCGGATGGCGCACTTTTACTCTGCCCGTGAAATTCAGCCCGGCTTCTTTTAAAGCGTGAACTGTTTTCTCTTTAAGAGCGGGGCTTTCATTAAGGTACTTCATAGTTTTAATAAGAACCATGTAGCACGCCGCGCATGGAGCAATAACCTGTATCTCTTCTTCTTTTTCGAATTGCTTTTCAGCAAGCGCAAGGTTCCTTGCGGCGATTGAAAATGCGTTCACTTCGTCAACAGCCATATAAGCCGTCGCGCCGCAGCAGTTCCAGTCTTCGATTTCCGTATAATCGATCTTAAGAGCTTTGAAGACGGCAAGAAGCGATTCTTCATAAGCCCTTCCGGTACATTTTAGCGAGCATCCGGGATAATATAAGTACTTCACTTTACAGCCACCTCCTTAACTTTATCCAGTCCATTCAGTAATTTCGCAAAGCCTTTTCTGTCCTTTATCTTTTCACTCTTCATCGACATCCTGCCTGTTTTCCATAATTTCCATCCTAACAAAGCGTTTCCAAACATCTTGAACGGGTTGGTTTTCAAAAATACTTTCACAAGAAGCGGCCCTTCGCTGCTCCTTCCGTTTTTCTTAACCTGATCAAAGAAACTTGTAGCCAGCGCGGGTGTGGGGAAATGTTTAGGATAATATCCCCCGGCGATAGCTTCGCGTTTCAATGCATACATTACATCTGTGATCTTTATTTCTTTTGGGCATTCTACGGTGCATGAATAACATGAAGCGCACATCCATACAGTCGAGCTGCTTAGTACTTCGTCCTTGAAACCTTCCCGCACCATAGCGATTATTTTTCTTGGCGTGAAATCCATATAATGGCTTACAGGACATGTTGCGCTGCAGGTTCCGCACTGTATACAGTTATACATTGCTTCGCCATGGGCAATGTCGGCTATTTTCTTTGCGAAGTTCTTATCAAGTTCATTTTCGTACTTGATAGTTCTCCGTATAGAGCCGCCATTTGAGCCCGGCGCAAATTTTTTTGATTCAATAGTTTTATCCATTGATTGATTTCTCCTTAATGTTTCTTTGTAATTTGAGAACTTGGTTGTGAACCAGAGTTTCAACATTTGTCACGGCATGCTCAACTTCGGAAGTGAGGCCGGCCCCGGAGGCAAAGTTTCCGCCTTCGATTCCGTATATAGTTATTTTTCCGGGAAGTATGTCAAGCGCTTCTGAAAGCTTCAGAGCCTGCAGAATGCCGAATGTATGAGAGGAAAACCTGAAGAGTTCCATTGAGTGAATATCTTTGCCCTCTTCAATAACGTGTAAGGCGCCCGGGCTGGACCCGGATTGTACAGCGTCGATCAATATGACTTGCCTTCTGCCATACCATAGATCCATCAGTCTTGCTCCGTCGCCATCGGATTCAGCTACATCCACATCAAATAAACCTAATTCCTTGATTCTTCTTGCGGCTGTTAATCCTGCTGCGTCATCTGACCTGAATTCGTTTCCAATTCCTATGACTAATATCGTATCTCTGGACTTTAACATAAAAATTCTTTCCTTTTGAATATCGGCGCGTCTGCCTTTTTCAGGGAAGGCGGGCCGGTGTGAGATTATTACTCACGTTGTATATTAAGTTTTATGAAATGCGTAGCGCATGATATGCACGGGTCGTAATTTCTTACGGCCTGTTCGCATTTCAAAACAAGCTCGCTCTCAGGGAGCGAGATATATTTTGGCACAAATAATCTTAGATCGTTTTCAATTGTCTTCTGGTTCTGCGAGGTTGGCGGCACAATTTTCGCATCTTCAATAATACCGTTATTATCAACCCTGTACCTGTGATAGATCATTCCCCTCGGCGCCTCTGTGCATGCATAACCGGTAGCTTCTTTAACTTTGATATCTACGTATGGTTTTTCAGGGGCTTCGTAATTATCTATTATTCTTAGCGCTTCTTCGCATGCGTAAAATGTTTCTATAGCCCTTACAATAATACTCTTGAATGGATTTGTACACGGCGCCGTGAGCCCGGCTTCAGCCGCCAGTCTTTTGGATTCCGGCGTAAGCTTATCGTAATTCAGGTTAAATCTTGCTATCGGGCCAACCATGTAATTGCCGCGTACCCTTATTTTAGAATGCAGCGCGTTTGAATGCTCTACGTGCTCTTCAATAAAATGAAAATCATATTCTTCCGGCTTTATATCGATTCCCTTGCTTGAAACTATCCTGCCCTCATTAAGCGGATATTCATCAGGATGAACAAGAGAAACAAATTCATAATCATATTCGAATTCAGGAAATTCAAACGTCGAAACAAGCTTAATTGCGTCAACGGCCGCGCCGCGCGCCCACTTGATCTCTTCAGCAAGCTTTAACAGATCTTTCTTAGACGGGACTTTGTAGAATCCGCCTACCCTAATATTAACCGGGTGAATTTCTCTGCCGCCGACAACGCGCATAATTTCATTACCGGCCTTCTTAAGGCGCAATGCGCTCTTAACAACGTCCGGATAAACTTTTGCCATTTCTGCAACGTCATGGTAGCCAAGGAAATCAGGGGCATGAAGCATAAACACATGCAGCGTGTGGCTTTCTATCCATTCGCCGCAGTAAAGCAATCTTCTCAGCTCTCTGAGCTGTCCGCCAACCTTAACTCCGAAAGCGTCTTCCATCGCGTGAACCGCGCTCATCTGGTAAGCAACCGGGCATATGCCGCAAATCCTTGCGGTAATATCAGGCGCATCATAATATGGCCGGCCTCTTAAGAACGCTTCAAAAAATCTCGGCGGTTCAAAAATTTTCAGCTTAACGTCGGCAACTTCGCCGTTCTTAATTTTTATATATAGCGCGCCTTCGCCTTCAACCCTGGCAAGATAATCAACTTTAATTGTCTTGTTTCTCATTGGCTTCGCTTTCTTTTCTGAATTGTTCGGCATAGGCGTTATATGTTCTGTACATGCTCATTATTTCAAAACTTGAATAATCAAGCTCTTTAAACTGTTTGGTCAGCGATTTTGTATTTGTCGAGTCCATCGGCCCGAAGCATCCGTAGCATCCCCTGTTGAATGATGGGCAGATCGCGCCGCATCCGGCATGAGTAACAGGACCCATGCATGCCGCGCCGCCTGCTACCATTACACAGACGTTGCCTTTAAGCTTACACTCAACGCAAACGCTGTGAGAAGAAATGTTAGGTTTTCTCTTATGGATGAAGGCCGACATCACTTCTATCAGCTGATACTTATTTATCGGGCAGCCATGCAGCTCAAAATCTACGTTAATATATGAGCTTACGGGCATTGACCTTACCAGCGTTGAGATATATTCAGGAGTCGCGTAAACAATTTTGGTAAACTCTTTTACGTCTTTCCAGTTCCTGAGAGCCTGGATTCCGCCGGCGGTCGCGCATGCGCCAATTGTTACAACATACTTGCATGATTTTCTTATCTCGCGGACTATATCAACATTATCCGGATTTGTGACGCTTCCTTCTATCAAACCAATATCATACGGACCCTTAAGCATACGGCTGCTTGCTTCCGGGAAGTAAGCTATATCAATCTCGCCCAGAACGTCAAGAAGCTCGTCTTCAGCGTCAAGCAGCGATAGCTGACATCCGTCGCATGAAGAGAGTTTAAACACAGCCAGTTTTGGTTTCTTATTCATATCACAGCTCCCGTACGTCAAAAATTCTTTTTACATGCGAATAACTGAATACCGGCCCGTCTTTGCAAACAAAATTTGAGCTATACTGGCAGTGACCGCAGAAACCAATGGCGCATTTCATATTGCGTTCCATAGATAAATAAATATTGTGTTTCGGCACGCCCCTGGTCTTGAGCTCGTCAATCGTATACTTCATCATAACTTCCGGCCCGCATACCATTGCAAATGTTGAATTCGGCTCAAGCTTTATATATGAAAACAGTTCAGTTACAACTCCAACGTTTCCTCTCCACGAAGAATCGCTTCTATCAACGGTAGTAAGAATTTCGATCTTGTGTTTGCGCGTCCATTCTTCAAGCTCGACCCTGTACAAAAGGTCGCGCGCCGTCCTTGCGCCATAAAGCAAAATTACTCTGCCGTAATTCTTCCGGTGTTTGAAAATATAATATATTGCAGGCCTCAGCGGCGCAAGTCCTATTCCGCCGGTAACTATTACAACATCTTTTCCCTTAGCTTCTTCAACCGGCCAAGAGCTACCAAAAGGCCCTCTTATGCCGATTACATCGCCCTTCTTAAGCTGCGAGAGCGCGGATGTTACGTACCCAACTTTGTGAATGGTATGAGTAATTGATGTATCTTTAGATGAATCGGAAGAGATAGATATTGCGGCTTCGCCCTGCCCGAAAGCATAAACCATGTTGAACTGCCCGGGCTTGAAACTGAATGTTTTCTTATTATCGTCATCGTGCTCGAGTATTAGCGAAAAAATATCATTTGTATCCCACGAGGTCTTCCGGATCTTCATCAGGAACGGAACCATTGGGTCAGGCTTAACTAGCGTTTTTTTCTCTATTTCAAGTATCTCGTTCATTATTAAACTCTTTTGTAAACGTCTAACAGCTGCATTCTTGTGGCGTTCAGCCTCATTTCCAGAATGTGAGCAAATCTCTTAAGCATTTCATACCCGAGGTTCGGGTCCTGTTCGCATTTATTCCTGAGGCACTCGCCGTCTAAAGCAATAGCCCTTACTTCTTCTATAGCATGGGCGTCAAAGTGCCACCTGTAGGGTGATATTATCCATGACCAGCCAAGGATTTGCCCCGGCCCTATTGTCAGGATCCTTATCCTGCCTTTGTCTCTTCCGTTGAATTCAAGAGCGACTTTACCGTTTCGTATCAGGTAAAATTTTTCGGCTTCATCTCCCTCTTTGAATATTGACTGGTCCTCATGAAAAACAACGTTTGAAGCGCATCCGACTATCTGGTTCAGATATTCTTCATCCAGGTCCTGGAGGAAGGGATGGCTGCGCAGTATTCTTGATAAGTCTTCCATGGTATTATTAGTTTGGTTTATTGATTCTTTCTTATTATTTCTGCTTCACGAGTAATATCTATTCCAACCGGGCACCAGGTAATGCATCTTCCGCAGCCTACGCAGCCGGAAGTTCCGAACTGATCGATCCAGCTTGCCAGCTTATGCGTCATCCATTGCCTGTATCTCGCTCTGGGAGTGGTGCGGAAATTTCCGCCCGCAACTTTTGAAAACTCCATTGTAAAACACGAATCCCAGCTTCTCCATCTCTCTGTATGGTCGCCTTTAAGGTCTGACACATCTTCCACGTTTGAACAAAAACATGTGGGGCACACCAAAGTGCAGTTCGCGCATGTTAAACATCTTGATGCGACGTCGTTCCACTGGGGATGTTCAAGATTTCCAAGCAGCAGCTCTTTAATCCCTTTCGTATCAAGCTTCCTGCCCATATGATCGGACGCATTTTTTATTCCGTCGTTGGCTTTCTTCAAGTGTTCTTCGGATGCCTCAACGGTTTTTAACGCGTCAATAAATTCTTTGCCTTTCGGCGTTCCTTCTGTAACAACAAAGTAATGTTCGTTATCATTTATAATTTCTGTAAGAGATATGTCAAAACCTGAAGAAGCTTTGGGCCCGGTATTCATTGAAACGCAGAAACATGTTTCGCCTGCTTCTGTGCAGTTAACAGCCACTATAAAAACGTTCTTTCTTACTTTGTTATAATATGAATCAGCGAACGACCCGTTATTAAAAACTTTATCCTGCACAAGCAGCGCTTTAATTTCGCATGAACGGACGCCGATAAAAGCGTACTTAGGAATTTCGTCGTTATTTTCTTTGATCTCAAAAGATTTGCCCTGCCTGTCGGCTTCCCATAACTTAAGCTTGGCGGGAAAGAGGTATTTTTTCCAGGAGTGGGGTCCAACTACATATCCAAACAGCGCTTTATCGTTTCTGTTCTTTAGCCTGTAATACCCGGCTTCCTGTTCGTCTGTAACGCCAACCGGCAGATCGGTTGATTTTTCTATCTCATCATAAACTATAGCGCTATCCCTTACAGTAGGCCCTACTATATTATACCCGCTTTTTTTCAAATGATCAAAAAGACTATCGATATCCGCTCTTTGAATAACTTTCATTTTAGCGCCATTTTATCGTTTACCGTATTCTGCTATTACGGTTGAATTAAGCCCGCCCCTAACGGAAAATTCGCCTTTTACTTCCATCCATTTGGGCCTGAGCGTCTTTACAAGATCTTCAAGTATCCTGTTTGTTAAGTTTTCGTAGAAAATTCCTTCATTTCTGAATGATTGTAGGTAGTATTTCAGAGATTTAAGCTCTACACACAGCTTACCGGCTATATAAGAAATGGTGATTGAGGCAAAATCGGGCTGCCCAGTTTTTGGACATAAAGAAGTAAACTCGCCGGTTTTGTGAATAATAAGATATTTTCTGGCTGGAAACGAATTATCAAAAACCTCCAGAAGCTTTATCTTCTCAGGATTACTCTTAATGGGGTCAAATTTCTTCATAAATCACCAAATTTCTGAACTCTTATCTGCAATATAACCTTTACAAATTTCAGATTTTCATTCAAAAATAATACATTGAGCGCCACATAAAAAAAGACTTGCGTCAGTTCAAAACATGATAATTGTCATAGGATTGAATTGGTAAAAACACTATTTTTGATACTAAATTGGCGTACTTTCTTTAATTCATTATTATATATATGAAAAAAATTACATTACCATTGGTTTTTGCCCTCTTATTTACAACGTTTGCATTTTCCCAGGATAAAACTGGACACGAATATTGCTCCCAGAAGAGAATGCATACTCCGCATCAGGAGTTGATAAATTTTGATTCGCCAAACACACCGACGCACAGCTATGACGCTCTCAACTATCAGCTTAATTTGGATATAAGAAGCTGCTTCATTTCGCCGTATCCGCATAGCTTTAATGGAAGCGAGATTATTACGCTTAAATCTGATACGATACTGAGCTCTATTACTTTGAATGCGAACAATACTTCTCTGACTATTAATTCTGTAGGACTTGCGGGAGTTTCATTTACTCATTCAGCGAATATTTTGACTATTACGCTTAACAGGACTTATAATTTCGGCGAGATAGTGCAGGTTAGCATTAATTATTCTCATAATAATGTGAGCGATCTTTCGTTTTATGTAAGCAACGGTATGGTATTCACAGATGCGGAGCCCGAAGGCGCGCGCGGATGGTTCCCCTGCTGGGATAAACCGTCTGATAAAGCTACGCTGGACCTGACCGCGAAAGTTCCTTCGAACGTAAAGCTCGGCTCAAACGGAAGGCTGAACGACTCGACTGTTACAGGCGATACAATTTATTATCACTGGATAAGCCGCGATCCGATCTCAACTTATCTTATGGTAATGTCCGCTAAAGTAAATTTCAATCTTGATATCGTGTACTGGCATAAAATTTCAAATCCTTCGGATAGTATCCAGATGCGGTTCTATTATAATGCAGGAGAGAATCCTGCGCCCATAAAAAACATTATTGTCGACATGACAAATTTTTATTCGTTCAGGTTTGGAGAACATCCGTTTGAGAAGAACGGGTTTGCCACTTTGAACCCGCAGTTTATTTGGGGCGGAATGGAAAACCAAACGCTCACAAGTTTGTGCCAGAATTGCTGGAGCGCCAATTTAGTATCCCACGAATTCGGCCACCAGTGGTTTGGGGATATGATATCTCCGGGCACATGGGCAGATGTTTGGTTGAATGAAGGTTTTGCAACTTATCTTGAAGCTCTATGGGATGAACATACAAGCGGTTATGCAAGTTATAAGAACGCAATTGTGCAGGATGCAAATGAATATTTAAGCTCTAATCCGGGATGGCCGATATATAATCCTCAGTGGGCTATTATCACGCCTGATGAAAACACGTTATTTAACACAGCTATTACATACGATAAAGGAGCTTGCGTGCTGCATATGTTAAGATACGTTCTTAACGATACAAACGTGTTCTTTAACATGCTGAAAGGTTATGCTACGGATACAACAAACTTTAGATTGAAAAATACGACAACCGACGATTTTGCGGCAAAGATAAGCCAGGTTACAGGACAGGACTTAACATGGTTCATTAACCAGTGGGTAAAGTATCCTGATCATCCAATTTATCAGAATTCGTATTGGTTCGCAAATAATGGCGGCGGAAATTATTCAACAACGTTTATAGCAAGGCAGATACAGACAACCACGCCGTATCACAGGATGCCGCTTACTTTGAAAATAACATTTGCTACAGGACCGGATACAACTATCAGGGTTATGAATGATTTCACAGGGCAGACATGGGTATTTAACCATAACCGCCAGCCGTTAACGTTCACATTTGACCCTAATAATGATATAGTATTGAAACAGGGCACCACGTTAACCGGGCTCCCCGGAGAGAACCAGATCCCGAAGAAGTTCGCATTATACCAGAACTATCCGAATCCGTTCAATCCCTCGACAAGGATAAACTTCGACCTGCCGCAGAGATCATTTGTGACGGTGAAGATATATAATTCGATTGGTCAGCTGGTTATGACTCCTGTAAATGAAGAACGCGTTGCGGGAAATCATATATTAGAGATCAACATAAACAACCTGCCGTCCGGCGTATACTTCTACGAGATTAACGCAAAAGAAGATAACAGCGGTAAGAATTATGTTGATACAAAGAAAATGGCATTAGTGAAATAATATTTAGTTTTCATTCATCCGAAGCATCGGATGAATAATATAAAAATCAAAAAGCCCCGCTCATTTGAGCGAGGCTTTTACATTATTTTAAATTATATCCGTCTGCCTGCTTTAAGCGGTCTGACGGCTTGCTATACTTTAATCATCTCATTATTGTAGTTTGAAATTTTTGAAACCACAGAATCTTCTGTAGTTATCAGGTCTTTCAACGAAATTCCGTTCAGCGCTCCGTCAACTGCGCCCTGTATTGTTTGCCAGAGCGAACGTATAGAACAATCAATTGAGTTTGTGCAAATATCTACAACTCCGCTATGGCTCTTGCAGAACTCGCCGTCATAAAGCCTGCCGCCAAGAGCGTTAATAACGTCTATAAGCAAAATCTCGTTAGCGGGGCGGCTGAGCGTGTAACCCCCGATTTGCCCGCGTGAGCTTTCCAGAAAACCACCGATGCGAAGCGCCCTGAGTATTTTTGCAACATTGGCCGCTGTCATTCCTTCAGTCTGGCTTATCTCGGGAATTGTCAGGCCCTTGCCGTTAGAATCTTTTGCAATTCTAAGCAGGCACCTTAATCCGTATTCTTCCTGTGAGCTGAATTTCATTTTCGTATTTGTTTATTACTACTTATTCTTTATTGTTCGAAACGCGGAATTTTTGAGCCGCATGCTTTTGCATGTAATATCTGCTCATAAATTTCAGGCGAAACAGACGGGCCCTCTTTTGCGCAATACTGGTTAAACGCTTCCGTTAGTTCATATGCAACCATGTCGGCTGTTTTGCCTTCAATGTTCATGCGCTGCATTAAAAATACTATCTCACCGTTTTTGAAAAGCGCTATGAACGGCGATGATGGCGGCACTCCCGGAATATATGCATTTCTGAAGTGGTCTACCGCGTCTCTATCCTGTCCCGCAAATACGGTCAGGCTGTTATCCGGAATTTTGCTGTTCTGCAGCGCCATTGTTACTCCCGGCCTTGCGCTTCCTGCCGCGCATCCGCAAACTGAGTTTATCATAACCAGCGCCGTGCCCTCGGTTGGCGATAAATATTTATCAACGTCGGCTGGAGTGTGCATTTCTTTGAATCCTGCGGCAACAAGCTCATCCCTCATCGGCTGAACCGCTTCAGGATCGTAGATCGGACCTCTTGTGTTAATCTCAAACATAATGTTAAATTTATTTTAGTTTATATTTTTGTTTCAATACTCTTAGTATAAATTCAGTTGCAGCTTAGCTTCTTCGCTCATCATGCTCATATCCCATGGCGGATCCCATACAAGTTTTATGACGCAGCTTTTTACTCCGGGTATTGAGCGTACTTTGCTTTCAACCTCAGGAGGCAGCGAGCCCGCTACCGGACAAGCCGGTGATGTGAGGGTCATGTCAATATTTACATTGGCCTCGTCATCAATAAAGATCCCGTATATCAGACCCAGCTCGTAAATGTTTACAGGTATTTCCGGATCGTAACAGCTTTTCAAAACTTCGACAACGGAGTTGTTAATATCCGCTTTATCAACTTTCTGCGCTACTGCGCCGTTGTTATCCTGTTTTATTTCTGTGTTTTCAGCCATTCAAATATTATGAATTTTGTTTCTGTTTCAGTTTATATCCCAGCGCGTACATCTTCATTTGCTTTATCATTGCAGCCAGCCCGTTTGCGCGCGTTTGCGCAAGGTGCTGTTTCAACCCTATCTTATCAATAAATTCCAGCTTAGCGTTTATTATTTCGTCCGGGCTCTTCCCCGAAAGCGTTCTTATCAGCAGCGCTATCAAACCTTTTACTATTGTTGAATCGCTATCAGCCCTGAAAAAAATATTTCCGCCGTCTTCATCTGTTACCAGCCAAACGCTTGACTGGCAGCCTTTCACTTTATAGCTATCGGTTCTTTTATCTTCAGGATACCCGTTTAATTTCTTGCCAAGCTCTATAATGTACTCATACTTGTCGGTCCAGTCCGGAAAGAAGCTGAACTCATCAACAATCTCGTTCTCAATTTCAGCGATCGTCATTTTAAAATACTTATGGCTTTCTTCAAGCCGTCTATAAATACATCAACTTCTTCAAACGTGTTATAAACCGAAAATGAAGCTCGCACAGTTCCCGGAATTTTAAACCTGTCCATCAGAGGCTCAGTGCAATGCTGCCCTGTTCTGACGGCAATTCCCATAGTATCAAGCATAATCCCGATATCCATAGCATTAGCGCCATCTACAATAAACGATATAACGCCGATTTTGTTTTTTGCGGTTCCAATCAGCTTTACGCCGTCTATTTTTTGAATTTGCTCAGCGGCATATTCAAGCATTTCATTTTCGTGTTCATGCATTTGTTCCAGGCCAAGCGAATTTATATAATCTATCGCAGTGGCAAGTCCTAAGGCGCCTTCAACATTGGGCGTACCCGCTTCAAACTTCATCGGTATTGCGTTAAAAGTTGTCTTTGCAAAGCTTACGCGTTCTATCATATCGCCGCCTGTCTGATACGGAGGCATAGCTTCAAGATACGCCGCCTTGCCGTATAATATGCCAATACCCATCGGGGCAAACATCTTATGTCCTGAAAAGACGTAGAACTCACAGTCCAGGTCTTTTACGTCTACTTTTGTATGCGCAACAGCCTGCGCGCCGTCAACGAGAACCGGGATATTTTTTTCATGCGCGAGCCTGATTATTTCTTTAACGTCGTTTATTGTGCCAAGCGTATTTGAAATATGGCCTATTGCAACCAGCCTGGTTTTGCCGTTCAACAGCTTTTTATATTCATCTATTAAAAGCTCTCCGCTATCTGTAATAGGAATTATTCTCAGCTTAGCTTTTTTCTCTATGCAAAGCTCCTGCCACGGAACAATGTTTGCATGATGTTCCATTTCAGAGATAATTATCTCATCGCTCTCGCCCACGTTGATCTTGCCAAAAGAATATGCGACTAAGTTTATTGCTTCAGTCGCGCCGCGTGTGAATACTATTTCACGCGATTCGGAGGCGTTAATAAATGTTTTAACTTTCTCTTTCGCTTCTTCATATAGTGCCGATGCTTCTGCGCTTAGAGTATAGACGCCGCGGTGTATGTTAGCGTTATAATTCTTATAATAATTTACAATAGTATCTAAAACCATTTGCGGTTTTTGGGAAGTGGCGGCATTATCTAAATATACAAGCGGCTTCCCGTTAATTTCTCTTTTAAGAATCGGGAAATCCTTCCTTACCTGTTTAACATCTATCCTATTTAGCGTCTTTGTAAGCTGCATTATTTTAATTTCTTAAATACCAGGTTATTCAGATGTTCGTGCAGCGGTTCCAGTTTAATTTCATCGAACACATCGTTTGCGAACGCTCTTATCAATACCGCCCTTGCCTGCTCTTCGCCAATTCCGCGCGAGCGCAGGTAAAAAACCGATTCATCATCCAACTGCCCAATAGCTGCGCCATGCGAACATTTCACGTCGTCAGCATAAATTTCAAGCTGGGGCTTGGTATCTATCATCGCGTCTTTTGTAAGCAGCATAGCTTTATTTGACTGGTACGCATTTGTTTTCTGCGCGTCTTTCCTTACAAATACTTTTCCGTTAAATACGCCGCGCGATTTTCCGCCAAGAACGCCCTTATACAGCTCGCGGCTTTCGCAGCGGGGTTTTGCATGGTCAATAAGCGTATGGTTATCAACATGCTGGGAGCCGTCTATAATATATAATCCGTACAGGTTTGCCTGCGAATTTTCATCGTCAAGCTCTGTATTTAAATCGTTCCTGGTAAGCGCTCCGCCAAGCGAAACGGTATATGTTGTAAAATTACTATTCTTCTTCTGCTCCACTTGTGTCATGTTGATATGAAACGATTCAGTATTTTCATCCTGGATCTTATACAGTTCCAGGTATGAATTCTCGCCAGATATAATTTCCGTTACTACGTTCGTGAGGTTAGCCGATTCACCTATGCTGTGATATGACTCAACAAGTTTAACCTGTGAACCTTTACCGAGCACTATCAGATTTCGCGGCTGCGCAAGAGCATTCTCACCGTCATTACCTGTAAAATTTAAAATGTGAATTGGGTCCTCGATAATTTTATTATCAGGAACGTTTATTACAATTCCGTCCTGCGCAAACGCGGTGTTCAGCGCGACAAATCCATTTTCTATTTTTGCATATTTTGAAAAATATTCCGAAATGAAATCAGGATTGTTCTTAAGCACGTTTGAAAAACTATCTACGGTAACGCCTTTTGCCTGCGGAAGCAGTTTAGTGAGCTCGTTATTATAAACGCCGTTCACAAGAACAATTATATTTTCAGGCAAGCCATGTATCAGTTTCTCTTCAATTTCTTCCAGGCTAACCGATGTTTTGCCTGTTTTCACAAAGCTATATTTCAGAAGATTCGCGATGTTTGTGTATTTCCACTCTTCATTTTTTATAGTAGGGAAGTCAAACTCCTCGAATTTTTTGATCGCGTCTTTTCTTATTTTATGAAAGCTTCCGCCTGCCTGTCCGTTCAAGCCTTCTTCAAATGCTTTGAAGCTTTCTAAGTACCACTCTTTAGTATGTGTTCTGTCAGTCATTGTTTTAATTTCTTTTCAGTATATGACGGGTAATTCCCGTCAATTAATAATTAGACCGCTGCGCCAACTGTATCACTGTGCTTTACCCAGTGATCGTAACCCTTATCTTCAAGTTCCAAAGCAAGTTCTTTTCCTCCGGATTTCACTATCTTTCCGTTAACAAGCACGTGAACAAAATCGGGGACAATATAATTAAGCAGTCTCTGGTAATGCGTCACTACAATCACAGCGTTATCCTTTGAACGGAAAGTATTTACTCCGCTTGATACTATCTTCAGCGCGTCAATATCGAGCCCGGAATCTGTTTCATCAAGCACTGCAAGCTTTGGCTGCAGCATCTGAAGCTGGAATATCTCGTTGCGTTTCTTTTCGCCGCCTGAAAATCCCTGGTTAACTGCGCGGCTGATAAGCGATTCATCCATTCCCAGGATTTTGGTTTTTTCTCTGAGGTATTTCAGAAACTCTCTCGCATCCAGCTCCTCAAGTCCGTTATATTTCCTGATCTCATTCAGAGCGGTCTTTAAAAAAGTTGCGTTGCTCACGCCCGGAATTTCTACAGGGTACTGGAAAGCAAGGAATAAACCTTCTCTTGCTCTTTCCTCCGGATTCAGCTCAAAGAGGTCCTTGCCGCGGAATGTTACTTCGCCGCCGGTGACCTCATATCCGTCTTTACCCGCTAAAACGTTTGCCAGCGTGCTTTTACCGGAACCGTTAGGTCCCATGATAGCATGGACTTCGCCTGCGTTTACCTTTAGGTTAACGCCCTTTAATATTTCTTTTTCTTCAACTCTTACGAATAGATCTTTTACGTTTAACATTTTAATATTCTGCTTTCTTACCTGAAATATAGTTTTATTTAATTACTATTTATTATTTATCCGACGCTGCCTTCAAGCGATATGCTTAAAAGCTTTTGCGCTTCAACGGCAAATTCCATCGGAAGCTCACGGAACACTTCTTTGCAGTAACCATTCACGATCATATTAATCGAGTCTTCCTGCGATATGCCTCTTTGCCTTAGATAAAATAGCTGGTCCTCGCCGATCTTTGATGTGGTCGCTTCATGCTCTACTTTTGCAGTTGGGTTGCCGACTTCAATATACGGGAACGTATGCGCGCCGCATTTATCGCCAAGCAGTAATGAATCGCACTGCGTGAAGTTTCTCGCGTTATCCGCATTCTTGTGCACTCTTATCAGTCCGCGGTATGAGTTATTACTCTTGCCTGCTGAAATACCTTTTGAAACTACTGTGCTTCGGGTGTTCTTGCCAAGATGGATCATTTTTGTGCCGGTATCGGCCTGCTGGCGGTTGTTTGTTACCGCAACAGAATAGAACTCGCCTACCGAATTATCTCCCTGCAAAATGCAGCTTGGATATTTCCATGTAATAGCCGAACCGGTTTCAACCTGCGTCCACGTTATTTTTGAATTAACACCGCGGCATGCTCCGCGCTTTGTGACAAAATTATATATGCCGCCTTTGCCTTCTTTATCGCCCGGGTACCAGTTTTGAACCGTTGAATATTTTACGGTGGCGTTATCAAGCGCGACAATTTCTACAACGGCTGCGTGAAGCTGGTTTTCATCCCTTATCGGAGCCGTGCATCCTTCAAGATAGCTGACGTAACCGCCGTCATCCGAAATTAAAAGCGTTCTTTCAAATTGTCCCGTGCCAATTGTGTTTATTCGGAAATATGTGGATAGTTCCATCGGGCACCTGACGCCTTTTGGAATATAACAGAACGAGCCATCGCTGAATACCGCGGCATTTAAAGCAGCAAAGTAATTATCTGTGTAAGGTACTACCGAACCAAGATATTTTTTAACAAGTTCAGGATGTTCTTTTACAGCTTCGCTCATAGAACAGAAAATAATTCCAAGTTCTGAAAGCTGTTTCTTGAAAGTAGTTGTAACCGATACGCTGTCGAATACCGCGTCAACGGCTACTCCTGTTAATCTTTTTTGTTCTTCAAGCGAGATGCCAAGTTTTTCAAAAGTGTTAAGAAGCTCGGGATCGACTTCGTCAAGGCTGTTTAGAACAGGTTTCTGCTTAGGGGCGGAATAATATATAATATCCTGAAAGTCTATTTTCGGGTAAATAATGTTTGCCCATTTTGGATCTTCCTTCAGCGTTATCCAGTGCCTATATGCTTTCAATCTCCACTCAAGCATCCATTCGGGTTCATTCTTTTTGTGCGAAATAAGGCGGACAACATCTTCGCTGAGCCCTTTTGGGATAGTATCGCTATCAATAGTAGTTTCAAAACCATATTTATAGTCTTTTATCGCTAATTCTTCAACCGAGTTAAGTTCTGTGCTCATTGCGAAAATGTTAAAAATTCTTAAATTCTAATTGTTCAAAGATAGCTAATCTATACAAATTAGTCAAGATTAAAATTGAGTAAATCCTATTATTTTGATTATTTTGGGTTTATTGTATGATTTTTGACGAGAGAATTCTGTCTATCTGTTCTTTCATCCAGCCGCGGTTTTCGACGCTTGGCGCCCGGCCGATCTCATCGTAAATAACCGAAAGATTATCATGGTCTTTTCCATGGATTGCCGTGCATATCCTGGCAAGAAAATTTACATACAGAAGGAAACGCGAACTGAGATAATCAGGCATGTTTTTGTTGCCAATAAGGAAATGACGGAATGAGTCAATCAGGTTCAGAACGCTGTCAAACTGGTTGGTTTCGAAATAGATCTTCAGGAAATGGTTTTTTACCCTAAGCGTATAATAAAAATCATGGGTTTTAACTTTGGCAAGAAGCTTCAGCGCTTTATCATAATTTTTCAGGCGGTAGTTCAGCATTGCCGTAACAAAGTCGAATGCATTATCCCTGTTTTCGGGGCGGACCCGCTGTTTATAGTTTTCAATGAAATTTTTAGCCCATTCATAATCATGCTGTATCATTGCATCCCCGGCTATACTGATATAACTATGTTCGGGCAGGTAGTTATCTTCAAGAGGGTAGATGTCCTGTTCAAGCATCTCTTTGGTTATCTTAAAGTATTCTTTCTTGAAAGAAGCGTCTCCGTACAGCGATTTTTCTTTTGAGTAATTGTTAATAACAATATACGTTTCAATACGGATCTCTTTTTCCAGCGAATCGCCGTTCTCATTCAAAAGATTTTTGAGAGTATAAAAAATTTCAGTTCTTTCCGGGAATTTAAGGAGCAGCACAGTATAATACATTACCAGCATTTCAGGGTACATTGAAATATCCCTTTTTTCAATATAACTAAGCAATTCATCAAGAAGCTCAAACTGGGTGTCATGTTTGACCAATTTCTGCTGGCTGAACTGCACTGTATAGTAAAACAGCATGTTTGAAACAAAATAAAGCACGAACTGGTCTATCTCTTTATAGATGTCAGCGAATATTTTTTCCCGTTTACCCACGTCTTCTTTGTGCTCATAATACCTGTGCTTTTCTTTCAGTAAAAGATAATTGTAAAATAAATACCTGCTGTTTTTTACTTCGATTGCGCCGAGCATAGCTTCCATCTCTTTTGCATTCTTTTCAAAATGCTTCCCCAGGTTTCTCTCGGCAAGTTCGGAGATGGAATAACTCTTCAACAGTAAAGGATCGTTTCCGATTCTCCTGAATGCCAGGTAATTTTCGGCAAGCTCAAGAGTTTTTGAAAACAGGTCGCGGACCTTTTTATCTTTGTATTCTTCACCCGGGTAAATGGCGCTGAATATAAATTGTTTTGTCAGCTTGTCAGAGTCGAAATCCGGGTAATTCTCCGAAATTATTTCAAAAAGTTTTTGGGCTTTTGGACTGCTGTTAAGATAAGGAGATTTGAGGAAAAAGCCGAAATTTTCAAATTCATGCTTTGAAAATGTCTCAAGGAGTTCAAAAAGTTTAATATTATTCATTGGGTTAAATCGACAAATTTATACAAAAATAGTCATTTTTTCCAAAATTTACAACTAATCTGCAAAACCGCCAATCGACAACCGTCAAAAAGTTTCTTTGACATATAATTTTTACGATAGGTATCTTTGATACAGAATTAAGTGTGAAAAAAAAATGAAAGAAGTTCCGGTCGATTCCTATATCATGAACATCCTGGCCTGCGCGGAGACCAAACCGGAGGATATTATCGTAAACAGGAAAATTGAAATTGTTCATGAATTACCGGAAGAGAAAGGAACTAAAAAATGAAAAACCGGGCAAAGTATTTAGGTAAAACAAGATATTATATAGAGCCTAACGGGATCTTTGGATGGATATTCCGCAGAGAAGGCTCCGACAGGGTAATAAAAAGAGATAAATTCAAACAGCTGCTTATTGTTTTCGCCGAGTCATATTGCTCAAAGGAAGAATCGGAGCTTTTGGTCTGCGATGATAACGGGATGCTTCAGGATATAATCAGGTTTGCCAATGGCGTTTCTTCAAGCCTGCAGAATTTTGTATGAACTTTAATTAAGATTTAATATTTCTCCTTATGCCGGAGAAGATACCGTTTTTTTGCCTGTAAATCATTAGTATCCCCCTATGTGATTTACACCCATTAGAGCGGATAGTAATTTGCCTTATAAATACTATCCGCTTTTTTTGATATTTGAAAAAATATGCTGCGTTTTTGCAGCAGAATCAAAACAAAAAAGGAGAAAACATGCCGGACGTTATTGATCAGCAAGTTATAGACTTTATAGCTACATGGTGTGATGCGCCAGTAGGCTCTGTTGACCTTAAAACAACATTATCTAGTCTGGGGGTAACAACTGAAGATTGTTCCCAGCTAATAATGGATTTGGAAGATCATTTCGGACTGACCTATGTGCCAGGAGATGAAAACGGAATAACTACAGTGCAGGATGCGTCAAATTTGATACATAAGAAATTAAGCGGCGGAGGAGGCAGCGGCAGCGTCTAATAGAAATAATAAAAAAAGGAAATAAAAAAAGGCAGCGAGTTTCTTCAAATAGCTGGGAGCTATCTTCCGAAAACGTTGGCCACCCTTACAAAGCCAACTCCCGCTGCCGTCAATTCTCATGAGATTGTTAAAAAAGAACGTGGTTTAGCTAACCAAACCTTACATACAAATATAACTCAAAAAATAATTTTTGCAATAGCTAAAATACTTACCCTGAGTATTTTTTCGGTGCAAAAATTTTTCACTATAACTTTTAGCGGTTAAAACACTTCAGAATTTTTATATCATGCCGTCTTACTAATCTAGTTAAGCATATCTTTACACTCTTTCATCTGTTACAATTTTGCCATATATTCGTTAAATTTTAGCATAAATATGCCAAATTCAGGGCCTTCAAAAGACGAACTTCGGGATTATTGGACAAATAACCGGCAGTATTTTGATGAACTTGCAAAATATTACCTCGAAGCTGACAGGGAATATTATGACAAGTTCATTGCGCCGTTTTACAGCAATCCGTTCGGATCCGCTCCGCGGTCTCAAACCGGAAGCGGAAGCGGCTTAAGGATATTAGTCTTACTTGTGGCGGTTATCGGGGTATTGGCAGCGGGGGCAGTTGCGTTTTTTGTAATGATGCCGGCAGGTCCTGATTCCGGAGATGATAAACAAGTTAGCGCTCCGCGGGTAATTGCTGATACAGTCAAGAAAACGGAGAATCCAATAAATATTGCCTCTGATACCACGGTAAAAATTGTGAAGACAAATTCGCCGTACTTTGATAAGGCTCAGAAGTATTATCATGCCAAAGATTATGACGCGGCAGAAAAGTATTATAATTTAATCGATAAGAATGATGTTAACTACATGAATGCCCAAAAGAGATTGTTTGAAATAAAAATGATCCGCGATGGAGATAAATCAGATGAAGTGCAGCCTGTAGAACCCAAAAACAGAAACAGGAAACAACCGCTGGAAAGATTTCATTAACAGATAAATCATAATTAATATGAAAAGAAACTATTTTTTAACGGGAGTCCTGTTGGTTTTTTTGAGCTCAAATTTGTTTTCTCAATGGGTAAATCAGCCTATCCAGGCTTCTAATAATTTTTTCTCCTGTTCTTTTCCTTCCGCTTCAACAGGCTTTGTGGTGGGCAGTACAGATATCATAATGAAAACCACGAACGGAGGGCAGAACTGGCTTGATATTTCTTTTGCAGGTAAAGAAGATCTTAACTCTGTTTGGTTCATTAATGAAAATACGGGATGGATAGCTTCAACAAACGATACTCTATACAAGACAACGAATAATGGCGTCAGCTGGAGCGCTTCTTTTAACCTGCAGAGCCAGGGCTACCGCGTATTTTTTGTAAACCAGCTTACAGGCTGGGCTATGGGGGCTCCTAAATTATTCAGGACCACCGACGGAGGTTCTAGCTGGAATTTGATCAACTCAAGCGTCGGGACCGATTTTACTTTTGTTGACGCCAATACCGGGTGGATGTCGACCTATTCATCAGGAACCTCATCAATCAATAAAACCACAGATGGAGGAGCCACATGGAATTTTCAGTTCATGACCACTGATTTTCGCGTGATATATGCCTTTAATTTTGTTAACGCAACTACCGGTTGGGCATCGGGATACAGAGAGATAGTGCTGAAAACCACAGACGGCGGGGCGAACTGGATACAGCAAAGAGATATGAATAATTCCGTGGGATTGTACTGGATCAATTTTGTTAACGCCAATACCGGATGGTTTGCAGGGGATAACGGCGAAGCTTTAAGCACTACAGACGGAGGGTCTACATGGAACGTATTAAACCTATTCAGCGGCAGATTTGAGCAGGTGCAGTTTGTTAATCAAACAACCGGTTGGATCGTAGGCGGACAGGCAAAAATATATAAGACTACCAATCTTGGTGGTTTAACAGGTAATGTAAGTAATTCGGGCATCGCGTCTGAATTTTCTCTCAACCAGAATTATCCAAACCCGTTTAATCCATCCACAGTTATCAGCTATTCCATACCTAAGAATGAATTTGTTACGTTAAAAGTGTTTGATGCGATTGGCAGGGAAGTTACAACTCTGGTCAACGAAAATGAAACGGCGGGGAATTATGAAATTACGTTTGATGCTTCTCAACTTTCTACGGGAATTTATTTTTATAGAATAGAAGCGGGTGAGTATACAGTGACTAAAAAAATGCTGCTGATTAAATAGTCTCAGAAATATCTCAGTCCCAAACTCCGGTTTGGGACTGAGTGAATAGAAACTCTATTTAAGTTTTTGCTATTTTTTGCCAAACCGTCTGACCGCTTTGAGCCGGGCTGACGGATATGTCGTCTTCAGATTATACAGCCTTTGCTACTTTTCTTTTCTTTATATATCTTATAGATACGTAAATTATCAATCCCAATATTGCTAAGATAGGAGATAATGCAATAACAACTGTAATTATTCCGCTTAGAATGCTTGTAAATCCCTGCAATCCTCTTTTAACGCCGTCGCCCAGCTCATAAAAGAATCCGCCGCCGGTGGAAGTCTGCAATAACGTCGGTTCATAAACCGATACCGCCAATGTGGAATAAGACGCCTGGTCCTTTAAATATTTCATCCTGCCTTCGGTGCGTTCAATGTTTTCCCTGACCGATGCGAGTTTTTGTTCAACCTCAACAACGCTTGTTAAGCTGGCAGTTTTTTCTTCAAGCAGCCTAAGCAGTCTTGATTCAAGTTCTTTCTGGGTTTTAACTCTCGCGTCGGCATCCATGTATTCTTCCGTCACATCATTTCCTGTAATATTCTCATTCATTACTTTTCCGGCTTTTGAAAGCTCGCCCAATAGCGCTTCAAACTTGTCTGATGCGACGCGAATTGTGATCGTTCCCTGCTTTTTGCCGCTTGCATTTAATGTCGCGCTGGAGTTTGTGATGTATCCGCCAAATTGCTGAGCAATCTGCTTAACTCTGCCCTCTGTATCATCATATTTTTCAACCTCCATGCTCATGGTTCCGGAGCGTATTATCATCCGCTTATCCTGCGTATTAAAATCCTGGTTAGGTTCGGTGTAATTCACCAGTTTATTCTCGCCGGACATTTGCTTCCCGTCGGTTTTAGGCGACGATTCTGTCATGTATTTATTTACTGTTCCGTTATCTATTGTTGGAGGAGGGGCTTCAACGTCGGTAGTGGTAATGGTCCTTTGATTTTGGTCTTGGGAAATTTTTTCAGATTTTTGGTTGCAAGCCTGAAACATTGCCAGGTATGGCAGAACAAATGCTATTATTATGAGCGTTCTTTTGGTCATTTTTAACCTCGTTTTTGATCTGCCTTGTGTGGCAGGAATGTTATTTCATATACTACGCGTTGAATGAATTTGTTTCAGATTATCTTGTAACATGTCATTCTCGCGTAGGCGTGAATCCAGATAGTTTTTTATCCGATATTGCGGGTTTTAGTCCCGCCTTTTAGCGGCTTTGGAGTGGCAAGTGAGTGAAATGCAGTCATTCCCATTTTTTTCTATAATTTTACATATTTTTTAGATATTTTGCTCTTATTGATATGAAAAAACTCGCAAAAATATTTACTATATCTTGTTTGTTCATTGTTACGTGTTCTTATTCCCAGAATGATGTCAATTCAATTCTTGATAAAAC
>Ga0265316_10001153_pt1 | contig 28629 bp, 29 predicted proteins | sample 4522metaG_FD_202092 | JGI IMG/M metagenome (GOLD analysis project Ga0265316, IMG submission 202092) | Rhizosphere microbial communities from Carex aquatilis grown in University of Washington, Seatle, WA, United States - 4-5-22 metaG | ecosystem: Host-associated > Plants > Roots > Rhizosphere >...
AAAATCACCACACAATTACTCTTCGAACGTCAATTAAATATTTCTGAAATTTCCTTGCTAGTTAGGTTCGGTAATGCAAAATATTTTTTTCAATATTATTAGGAGTAATATTATATATTGCCTTTTGAATTTCAAATAAAAAATGGGAATAAATAATTTAACTTTGATTTTATTAACAAAAAGTATTATGAATAAAAAAATCATTGCATTTATTATTAATAGTACTTTAATATTTCAGATTATCCTGGTCCTGATTTTTTTCTGTTTCTCATTTATCGAATTATCTGCGCAAAAAATTAATGGTTTAATTTCAAATCCAATAATAAAAGGCTATTTTGCCGATCCGACCATTGTCTGGTTTGAAGGCAGCTATTATATTTATGCTACTATAGATCCTTGGGGAGGCGATGAACTTGGAGTATTTGAAACAAAAGATTTTCAAAATTTCGAACGCAAACATATCAACTGGCCGACCAAAAAAGCATGTACAAGCCCTACATCATGGGAAAATATGGTTTGGGCGCCATCGGTTGTAAAAGCGCCGGACGGAAAATTCTACATGTATGTATCTGTTGGAAGTGAAGTTTGGGTTGGCACGAGCGAAAAACCTCTTGGTCCCTGGAAAAATGCAAAAGCTGATGGCACTCCGTTAATTTGCAGCAATTACTTTCCCGGCTTTCACATGATAGATGCCGAATGTTTCATTGATGAGGATAACCAGGTTTATCTCTATTGGGGATCGGGACTCAATTGGGTCAACGGGCATTGTTTTGCTGTAAAGCTAAAGCCTGATATGGTGACTTTTGATGGGAAACCAAAAGACATTACTCCTCCAAACTACTTCGAGGCACCCTATATGCTTAAAAGAAGAAATAAATACTTCCTGATGTATTCCGAAGGAAAAGCAATAGATTTCACTTATAAAATAAGATATTCCACCGGCCCGACACCTTTTGGCCCATGGACAGAAGGGATTAACAGCCCTATTTTAAAAACATCTGAAGATAGCACAACCTATGGCCCTGGCCACCATACTGTGTTTACAGTTTATAACCAGGATTATATTCTTTATCATCGGATATTTCCACAAAAAGAAAGTTTTGTACTCCGGCAATTATGCATCGACAGCCTGAATTATGACAATAACGGCAACATTAATGAAATTAAACCTAAGGGAGTAAAAAAAATTATAATAAAGAACTAATTTCAACATCTAATTATTTTCAAAAATAAAACTGTCATGAAAACAATCAAACAATTAGCAATGAATTTCGCAACTTTCGTTTTAATTATTCTTTTTTTTGGTTCATGCAATACCATGGATCAAAAAGCTGAAAACAAAGAGATACCTAAGCTGGTAAAACAGGGAAATGTAACACAACTATATGTCGACGGGAAACCTTTCCTGATTCTCGGTGGTGAATTGCACAATTCCTCCTCCTCGAACCTGGAATACATGAAACCACTTTGGCAACAGGTTTCAGATTTGAATTTCAATACAGTTATCACTCCCCTTTCCTGGGAATTAATTGAACCGGAAGAAGGAAAATTCGATTTTAATCTTGTTGACAGCATCATTATTGGGGCACGGCAGCATAACATGCACCTTGTTTTTCTCTGGCTGGCCAGTTGGAAAAATGGAATGTCGAGCTATATGCCACTTTGGGTAAAAGAAAATTATAAAAAATACCCGCGCATTAAAATTCAAAATGGAGCCACAATTGAAGTACTGTCGACTTTTTCAGATTCCAACGTCGAGGCCGATTCAAAAGCATTTGCAACCCTAATGAAACATATTCGCGAAACAGATGAGTCATTCCATACGGTTTTGATGGTGCAAATTGAAAACGAAGTTGGCGTACTTGGCGATTCACGGGATAGATCTGAAATTGCAAATAAATCATTTTCCGCACCTGTGCCCAAGGAATTAATGGATTACCTGGTAAAAAATAAAGAAGCGCTGGTACCTGAATTCAAAGAACGCTGGGAGAAAAGCGGTTTTAAAACTTCAGGAAACTGGGAAGAAATATTTGGAAAAGGCGAACAATGCGACGAAATTTTTATGGCATGGAACTATGCACGGTATGTCAATAAAGTGGCTGAAGCAGGGAAAAAAGAATATCCAATTCCTTTGTATGCCAATGCATGGCTTAACCAGGAATGTTGTCCTACACCCGGTAAATATCCAAGTGGAGGACCATTGGCACATCTGTTTGATATATGGCTTGCCGGGGCTCCGTCAATTGATATTTTTTCTCCTGACCTTTATGTGCCAGAATACGATTATCGTTGTCAAAAATTTACCCAACATTGCAACCCGCTTTTTATCCCTGAAATGCCAGGCGGCGAGGATGGCGCACATAACATATTTATTGCAATCGGGAAATATAATGCAATAGGTGTTTCACCTTTCGGCATCGACAGGATCAAGGACCCTAAAGAATCGGCGTTAAGTAAAAGTTATGGAATTATCAACCAGATAAGCCCGCTTATTCTTGAAAGGCAAGCCAAAGGTGAAATAACGGGATTTGTGCTTAATGAAAAAAATCCGCTTATAACGAAAGATTTGGGAGGTTACAGGCTCGAAATTTCACTTGACGAATTATTTGGAAATAAGTCAAAACAGGGATACGGTATTGTAATGACCGATGGACAAAATAAGTTTATCGGTGCCGGCAGCGGTTTCAGGGTAAGTTTCTCTACTCTGACCAGAAGTGATACAATTGTTGGTATTGGCAATATCGATGAAGGAGCTTTCAATAAGGGGAATTGGGTTCCCGGACGTCGCCTCAATGGAGATGAAGATGCCCAGGGGCTTGCATGGCGGTTTAATTCCTCAGGTTTAAATATTGAAAAATGTACTGTTTATAAATACCAATAGTTACATATTAAGTTATATGAAATGGTGGCCTTAAAATGAATATTAATTAGATTATTGAATATAACCAGGCAGATAGGCATTAGGTAATTAGGATATAGCAAAGGCGTTTTTGAAGTATTGGCAATGATTAATTTATGAATCTTGTAACATAAATTAGCTTGAATTTTCCCAAATTCCTGACAGTCTAATGCCTAAACATTTGCCTGCAAAAATATTGAACCATCATGAGAAAACCTGTCATATGCTTGTATACATCACTATTACATTTAAGTCTCAATGCACAGGTTTTTAACATAAAAGATTTCGGAGCAGTTTCTGATGGCAAAACCATCAATACCACCGCTATTCAGCGCACCATTGACAAATGCTTTGACGACGGAGGGGGCACCGTATATATTCCGGCCGGTACATTTGTAATTGGCACACTTCATCTTAAAAGCAATATTACATTGTACCTTGAAAATGGATCGGTTCTGAAAGGAAGCGCCAATATTAACGATTACGAAAAACCGGAAAAACGCCAGAACGATTCAATTCATTATGGAATGTTTTATACCCATAAAGCCGAAAATGTGTCTGTTTCCGGAATGGGAACCATTGATGGCAATGAAAAGGATTTTTTTATCTGGGATAAAGCCAAAACGATTGATTGGGGTGGCACTAAATTTACCCGTCAGAAAAATAACTTCAGAAAAGTACAGGAAGGGATTGGTGACGGGCCGGTTGTACCAAAACTCAGGCCATATCAATGTTTAATTTTTTCTGAATGTAAAAATGTAAATATCCGCGATATTAAGATTACCGGGTCGCCATTCTGGACGCTTCACCTGGCTGATTGCGATGCAGTGATTGTCTCGGGCATTAAGCTTTGGAACAGCCTTGAAACTCCAAACAGCGACGGAATTGATATTACGTCATGTACCAATGTAACAATATCGGACTGCGATATCCGGGCAGGTGATGATGCCATTGCAATAACCGGTTATGCATTTCATTTCGAAATTCCGGGCTACAGCGACCTGCGTCATAATTCAGAAAATATTTGTGTTATAAATTGCAACCTGCAATCGCGTTCGAGCGGCATACGAATTGGTTTTCTCGATCAAAATACGGTGAGAAATATTCAAATTAGTAACGTGAATATAACAAATTCAAACAGGGGAATTGGTATTTTTTTGCGTGACGAGGGCTCGATTGAAAATATAAATATTTCAAATGTAATTATTGATACACGTCTTCACACAGGCGACTGGTGGGGCAATGGCGAGCCAATTCACATTTCGGCAGTTCGTGGTAAGGCAGGTGTTAAACTTGGTAAAATTAGTCATGTTAATTTCCGCGACATCATTTGTAAAGGCGAAGCCGGCATTCTGATTTATGGTTCTAAAGAAAGCATTATTGAAGATATTTCATTTAACCATATTTTATTTCAAATAAATAATAGTAAAATGAATGAAACGGCCGGTGGTAATATTGATTTGAGAGGTTGTGCACTGGACCAACAACTATTTTCCCACGACATTCCCGGTATTTATGCCCAATTTGTAAAAGGTCTTAGTATAAAAGATTTTCAGCTATACTGGGATCCGGAAATTACTGAACCCTATTATACATATGGCCTACAGATTGTTAACTTTGATAATGTTACTATCGAAAATTTTAAGGGCACTTCTTCCCCTTCCAATAAAAACTTACCTGTTGTATTATTACAAAATGGAAAAAATTTTACCCACAACCTAGTGTCCAAGGATGTAAAGATTAATCATACCGAAAAATGACATTGAATAGCTAAGTAGGAATACACTTATTGAGAAAAAATCATTATTAAAAAGTATATTTTGATTTACATTTTGTGGAGCTGGCAGGAGTCGAACGATTTTTAAATAGGTTATATTCAACATTATATAATGATTGAAATTCCTATAGGGAGGCGATTAGGGCAAAAAATTAGAAATATTTGAATTATTTAAGCTTAAGTTTCTTAAGACGACTATTCAACAAGTCAGTATATTTTTCTTTCATCTCATCTGAAAGAAAGCTTATTTCAATCATTTGCATCCATTTTGGAAGTGCATTCTTTATATCCTCAATTGTTCTGTCAATTATTTTACCAGGCAGCTGACACCACTGTTTTCCAAAATAGTTCACCAGGGTATTATAATTTAAATTTTTCTTTTTGCCGTCAATCGGTAAAGCTATTTCTTCAATATCCCCTTTAAGAATTATTGTTGTGTTAAGCAAGTCATAAGCAGGTGAAAGCTCTACCTTAGCATTGTTTCGAATTACTGAATAATTCTTCAAATGCATATCTTCATTCCCGACCAGATAATTAAAAAGTATCAATTGAAAAAGTTTTACTTTTTCGATAGCAGGAAATGTAAAATAATTGTCAATGAGCTTTACGATTTTTTCCATACTATAATTATACTTTGTATCCCTGCTTAATCCAGATAATTGAGCAAAATCTTCCACCGGAATCCGGGTATTGTGTCCCTGCCTGTCAAACCGTTTAATAAAATAGGTCAATGTTTTGTCTTTTGAATATACAAGACCATGGAACGATACATTAACGCCGACAATCTCAGCAAGATGCATTGTCAAATCTTCATTCTGAGGAAGCTCAGGAAATAAATGATGTTGCGGTTTTAGAATATACTTACCATTTTTATCAACTATTTCAAAGCATTCATCTTTAATATTCAGAATGGCACTCAATTTAGGTTGTACACCCTGAATAGAAATTATTGTAGCACGTTCCATTGATTCCTTCCTCTGTTCTTCAGCTGTGTAATCAAAAGGTTTTAAATCAGTCAGATTTTGGGATAATAGCTTTAATCCTTTATCACTATAAAACTTTTTATTGATTGGTTCATATGTAATCGGGCAGATCATGTTTCAAAAATTTCTTTTGCAGTAACAGCGCCAACCATATCTTCACCTACTGCCATAAGTTGTGAAAACAAATCGTTCTTATCGATTTTTTTAAACTTCAACAAACCTTCCAGTTGATTACCTTCTGGTAATAATCCATCAAAAAAGGAAGGGAATTCATTGAATTCAAATTTTCCTTTTTGCACCTGCATTGTCAATGAGATAGGGAATCCATTGTACGCATTATTATACTCAAATGTGTATTTACTTCCTGGTAATACTTCCGTAAGTATGCCTGCTTCAATTCCCTGAAAATATATTTTAGCTTTTCTCATCGTTATTTATTAGATTTTCCATAAGTGGGCTTTCAAGTCTGACTTTTATATTTAATATTCTCAAAACTTTACGCAAAGTATCAAGCTGAATAGTTTCTTTGCCTTTCTCAATATCAAATATTACAGTTTTACCAACACCTGCAAGTTCAGCAAGCTGTAATTGGCTTAGTCCTGCTGCCTTCCTGTGACGCTTAATAATATTGGCTAATGAATCCGGTTCTAACATAATATTACTGTTATAGCAGCAAAAATAATGCAATTTTGATAATCTAACAAAGAAATTGTTAAAATATTACTGCTATAGCAATATAAATAAGGTTAAATTAGTTTAAAATTGAAATAACAATGCTCATTTACTGCTTTAACGGTACTTATAAATTGGAATATTATTCTTCATTATAATCCTGCATGTGCCGATCGACTTTCAATATAATTTCAGGAGTAGAACGAACTGAAACTATAAATTGAAAGCTCATCGGTATTAGGCCATTTTAAATCTTAAGCGGAGATTATGTCAAGCTGGCCTACTCATAAGATTTGGCATGTATTGAATCGTTATTTGAACCTGTTATCAATTTTATTAACTTTGTAAATCAAAATTAATCATACTGTTATAATCTGAATTCACGACAGGAGTATGAAGCATGAAGAATTACTAATATTCGAAACACTAAGATAATTAAGATGAAGGGTCTGATAACAATAGTGACACTGATCTTCATTTTTATCGGATGTGTCCAAAAGCAAGATGGTAAAAAGAAGATTGGGGTAATGTTTTCTAACCTCAATGAACAGAGGTTTCAAAAAGAAAACTCTATTATGGAGCAATTTATTAAGGAGAGACAAGGAGTTTATCTTTTAAAAAATGCAGAAAACGACCCTCTCCTTCAGGAAAAACAATTCGAAGAATTGCTTAAAGAAGGAATTAATGTATTGATCATTTCGGTGGTTAATAATAGTGTTGGGAAATCTATAATAAAAAAAGCCAGTGAACATGGAATAATTACTATCATGTATGATGGTTTCATTGGAAGTGAATTTTTGAATTATTGTGTCCGTTTCTCCGATAAAGAAGTGGGCAAAATGATGGCCACTTATGCTTTGAAATATGTTCCGCAAGGTAACTACATGATTCTTGGAGGGGATGGAAGAAATGAGAATGCCCCTCTGATTAGAGGCGGGGAAATGGAAATTTTAGGACCGGCCATTTCTTCTTCAAAAGTGAATATTATCTACAATAATTATATTGAGGAATGGAATGCAGAATTAGTATACATGGAGGTAAAAAAATTTTACAATCTGAGCTCCCAGGAAAGGATAGATGTGATAATTCTTTCCAGTGATAATATGGCTACGGGTGCCATTAAAGCTCTGGAAGAATTGAAGCCTTCTAAATGGCCTCTTATTACCGGCCAGGATGGCTCTTTAACAGCTTGCCGGAATATAATGCTGCGGAAACAAACAATGTCTGTTTTTAAAGATTCCAAAAGAATTGCTGAACAGACTGCTCTTATGGCGCTTCAATGTGCTGATGGTAAAACACCTGAAACAAACGGTGTTACGCCTGCAATGGGGAAAGCTGGGAAAATAAAAATTCCTTCCTATTTCATTGAATTAGAAGTGGTGGATACGTCAACTATCCATGAATTAGTCAAAAGGGGGATTTATAAAAAAGGATCGCTTACCTTATAATTTCAGAATAATTAATTTCATTCAATAATATTTTGAAAATTCAATTTTTAAAGGTTTTAAAATTACTAAGATTAATTCAGTTAATACTGGCAGAATATTATGCCTGAAAATCCATTATGACCATAAAAAATGTTTTAGAAATTCATTATTGAACTGGCGGGCTTGCCTGACATGCGGAACAAAATGGAACAGGCTGGAGGCCCTGACATGAAGTCAGGACAGGCTTCTCCTCCCCTTGTGTCATTAATTTTTGTAATTCATTTGTCAATAGTCATTAGACAATCTTCAATTTTTTTGTGGAGCTGGCGGGAGTCGAACCCGCGTCCAAACAAGAAACAGAAATGTTTTCTACGTGCTTATCTGATTATTGGTTTTCGAACATAGCCAGGTAGTCAGCAACCGAGCTATATCTTATTCCTTTATTTTCACTGGTAAACCAGGACCTCTTACCAGCTAGTCCGAACTCACGAGCGCCACGTAATCGGAAAGCGTCAGACAAGCTCGCCGCGTGACGTCTTGTTCCAAGCTCTAAGCGAGGAATTAAGCTAAATTACACATAGTGAATCAAGCAGCAAGAGCGTAGTTATTTTCGCCTTTTATTGTTTGCAACCATTTTCAAGGCCATTGTTGCGTTGGCCTGCATGCTTACATGTCCATTTACCCTGCTGTCAAAACCGGTCAGCCCCGGATAAATATTGTTACAAAGTTACTAAAATTTTGTAAAATTTGTTTTACTCGTTCTTTAAAATAAAACTTGTTTTGAGATAAAACAATTGAAAATTCAATCCATATTCTGGTTATAACCCTAATTATTCTTGCACTGGCTATATCAAATTAAGTTTTTTTATTCATACTTAGGATAGAAGACTTAATTTTTAAGAATCATCCTCCTGACAAGAACTACTTTTAAAATTCAAGTTGACCAAAAGAATGAATGAGTACCTGATTGATTTTTTACAAGAGCTAACCCTAAATTTATTAATATTGAAAATAAAAAAGAGGGTGTCTCAAAAGTAATTCAAAGCGTCATTGCGAGCAATGCGAAGCAATCTATTACTACTAATTATCAACAGATTACTTCGGTCGTTCCTCCCTTGTAATGACAGAAATAATGACTTTTGAGACACCTTCTTTCAGGTGCCCAGGACAAGACTCGAACTTGCACACCCTTGCGAGCGCCAGCCCCTCAAGCTGGTATGTCTACCAATTTCATCACCTGGGCAAATTTAAATTCAGGTACCCGAAACAGGACTCGAACCTGCACATCCTTACGAACACTAGTCCCTGAAACTAGCGCGTCTACCAATTCCGCCATTCGGGTATATTTTAAAAAGAACGTTTTGTATTCTGTAAAGCTGATGCAATTCCTGCCTACTGAGATTTTTCGGTTCCGTCTTTTATTTTGGCGGAGTGCAAATTTAATAATTTTCCTGATTTCAAAATTTTTTAAAATCATTTATTAAACTTTCTAAACTAACTTGTTAAGATTGAAGTATCTAATCTTTCGTAGCATTGCACCTCAATTAATTGACTTATTAAAACTTTGCTTGAAAACCGAATTTCTAATTTCAGACGTCTATATCTTTTTTTGATAATTATTATTAAATTTGCCGAATAAATTCAAAATAATAAAATGAAACAAAAATATTTCTTACAGAGAAGATTGATTCAATTCCGGCAATGGAGCAACAAACACTATGGAGCATTTAACAGCCTTCGGAAAATTATTAAAATTTGTACCCTCGCATTAGCTTATTCTATATTGACCAAACCTTTACATTTAAAAGCACAAGGTGGCGAATTAAAAGATACAAGTATTTATGAACTCGATGAAGTTACAGTTCAATCAACTTTAATTGATCAAAAAAATGCTGAAACCGGTCGTTCAATCGAAGTCATAAATAGCTCACAATTGCAGGCTATGCCTGTAACCACTATTGATGAGTTGTTACGTTATATTCCGGGCATTGAAGCCAAATCGCGCAATGCCTTCGGAGTTCAGACCGATTTCAGTGTCCGGGGAAATAATTTTAACCAGATACTTGTTCTTATTGACGGTCAAAAAATTAATGAACCTCTTACTGCTCATTTTAACAGTAACATTCCTCTTTCACCATCCGAAATAGAAAAAATTGAAATAATTCTGGGCCCGGCAGCTGCGGAATATGGCCCTGATGCTACAGGTGGAGTTATTAATATTATAACTAAAACATTTTCACAAAAGCAATCAACTAAAATGTCGGATGCAGATGCAAAATTTCAATATGGCCAGTACAGCCTTATCAATTCACAGGGAGGAATAAATTACCAGGATGCTAAATTTAAATTTGGCGGCGGTTTTCTTGTAAACTCATCTGATGGTCAAACTCTATTGACTGGTTTAAAAGATAAGTTCTTTGTAAATACCTTCTCGTTATCCGGTAATTACAAATTGTCACAGGCATGGTCAATTGCAGTTCGTAGTGCCTATGATAAAAGAAACTTCAACGCGCAGAATTTTTATACGGCTTTGACTGCAGATTCGGCGAGTGAAAAAATAACCCGTTACAGACAGCAAATACAAATTGCCAGAAATTCCGACCATTCTTTGACTATCCTTTCAGCAGGATTATTGAATACACAGGATCATTATGTTTTCAATTCATTATCTTTACCTTCAGATAATTCTACTGCATTATTTAATTTAGATGCAAATCAGCGGACAACAACCAGTAATAATTTTTCTTATATTTTTGGAATTTCTGCCAGTCAGCGTTCAATTATAAGCAATAACCGTGGCGATCATGTATTATGGCATTCGGGGGTTTATGCCACTCTGGCTTTAAAACCTTTTAAGATTTTATCTTTAAATGCAGGCCTGCGGGGAGATTACGATCAAAATTATGGTTTCAATATTTTACCTCAGGTTAGTCTGTCTTACCGGCTTTATAAAAAAATATTGTTGCGAACATCAATTGGAAGGTCAATAAGGGCAGCTGATTTCACCGAAAATTATTATAACAATTATGTTCCGAAACCATTGTATCCGAACCAGGTTTTAGGGAATCCGTATTTAAAAGCCGAGAAAAGCTGGAGTTATGAAGTTGGAAGCGATTATAATTTTTTGCCCGGATTCATGTTTAGCATAAGCGGATTTACAAGATTTTCAAATAATCTTATAGATTATGTAAAACAAAAAGCAATAAATATCAGAAATAACCAAAACCTTGCCGATACAACTTATTATTATGCAATGAACATTGCCAACCTTCAAACCTACGGTTTTGAATCACGTTTCGTAGCAAGAAAATCAATTTCAAATAAACTTAAATTTTCTTTAAATGCAGGTTATACCTGGATTAAATCGGTAAATGATCGGAACATTATTTCGCTTTATCTTGCCAGTCATGCAAGGGATCTGGTGAACGGGGAATTTTCTGTTGAATATGATTTGGTTTCAATGAATGTAGATGGTCTATATAAAGTTCGCGATCCACAATATTCCACCCAGTTGAAAATTGGCCTCGATAAAAGTTATATGGTTTGGAACACAGGTTTTGATATTGCGATTTATCATAAGACGGGGTTCATCACTTTATCAGTTTATAATATTTTTAACAAAATTTATAATGATTATCTCGGTGCCCAGATGCCGGGCAGGTGGATTGCCGGTGGGATTAAATTCAGAATATAAACTGGATAATTAAAATAACGATAGCGACAAAAAAAGTGGCAGCCAATACACCTCGGCTTCCGTGGAGTAAATCGCCCCAGATGAATAGAAAAAAGACTCCGAGATTAGGAAGGACACACAGGCTGAAAAGCTTGGTCAGTATCCGCATAGTTTGAAGGAAGTCAAAAAACTCCTTGACAGAATAATTGCTAAATGTATGGAAGAAAACGATGACCAATGTGATAACCGGAGTAATTATTCCCAGGATAAATCCAAGCCAGAATTTATCAATTTTTGGCAACCATTTTATAAATTCAGTACTTTTAATATTCATTGTAATTGTGAATTTCCCCGGACATTTTTCTTCTTTTTACGCGGGTTTCTTTAGATAAAGGATATCCTAAAGCAATTATCAGGACCGCTCTCTTTGAAGCAGGAATTTTTAATAATTGTTTAACTTTTTTTTCATTGAACCAGCCAAGGATACATGTACCAATACCTTCAGAAGTTGCCTGCAAACAAAACTGTATTGTTGCGATCCCGATATCAATTAATGTAAATGGTTTATCACGGATAACTTCACCAAATTTTGAGGATAAATTCGGTTTTTCCATTACCACCACCACATGTACCGGTGCCTGTTTGGTAAAATGATTCATAGGGATCATGCGTGTTGTAGTACAATCTGCTATTTGATTTTTTAATTCGGGATTATCGACAATAATAAATTTCCAGGGTTGGGAATTGCAGGCAGAAGGTGCAAGTCTGGCCGCTTCAATACAACGAAGTATTATTTCTTTACTTATCGGACTGGTCTCAAAACCTCTTACACTCTGCCTCTTCTGAACCAATTCGAGGAAATGATAATAATCATCATCCATATTATTTCTTAATTGAATTCAAAGATAAAATTTAATATAGAGATAAATTAAAAATAGAAATTTTTTGATCAGTTATTAATAAGTTGTGTAAATAAAGTGTTTGTTAAGTAATTATCTGCCATAACAAACCTTGCTTGTGTATGCTGTCGCCTGCATAATGCTGAACCTCACTTTGAGTATTCAATACTAAATTACATGCTGGCCTTTATTTATTTGAGGGTTGTAAAGAAGTTGAATCATTTTTTAAAGGAATCCAAACAGAATTTATCAATAAATTGTTCTATGTTTTATAAACGTTTCAAATATGAAAACATTAATTATTAATAATGGTTATATTACCTTTTTTATTTTCAATCTGTACTTTCAGCAAAGGATAGTAATAATAAACCAGTTTACCATTTCTTAATATTTTACCAACCAAAAAGTTTTTAGTATTGACATAACAATCGCCAATTCCATTATGAATAAAATTACATGAGTTGGTCACTAAATTCTCAGTCCTGAAATGGGCAGAACCATTCAATGTTAAATTACTATTTATTGCTGAACCGCGAATTTTATAAATTCCAAAATTATCGTTAGAAACTGCCATGCTAAAATTATTACAATTTATGTATAGGTTTACTTCGCTTAAATCGCCATTATCCTGAATAGTTAAAAACGGGCTATGAATAGGCGATTTCGATTCAATTTTAACACTATTATTTATTTGAATAGAAGACAAAAGTTTGAAATGCAATTCTATTAAAGTGTGTTTATAGGTACGTGTCCAATTTACATCTGTTTTTTGGCTTAAATTTAAAACGTTGTTTTTTTCATTAATTTCAACATTGTTTATGATATTTTTACCGCATGTTACTACGGCATAGTTTACTGTATCCTGAACTAGTAAAATATCAAAAATACTATTCAATTCGATAGTGTTATATTCTTCAAGATTAATCTTTCTGCTTTCATCCTGACCAGCATTCCATAGTGCATCTTTAAAGCAAGAAGTTAATATGAGGCATGAAATTATAAATACAATTTTATATTTCATTTTCGTGTTTTTATAAAGTACAGCTAATTCCAAATTCTAATACATCAGCTTGCGCAAGCCAATGAGTTTTCAATAAAATTCCGGCTGAAAAATGTTCCAAAAACTGATACCGGAAACCGAATTTATAAGATGATTCCTGGTACATATCGAAATTTTTATATATGTAACATCCTGGTTGAACCAAAAAAGATAATTGTCCAATATATAGTTGAAAGGTTAAATGGGCTGTTGAATGTAAAAGTTGGTTTAACCTGGCTTTCTCATTTTTATATTCTAATAAATATGGTTTTACAGAATTATCATAATATAAATCTATACCTCCACCCATGCCAAAAACAGGGCTTATTTTATAGCAATATTCAGGAGTTATAGCATAAACCCAATATTTATCATTAGTATAGCGACTGTATTGTTTAATTCCGCTTGCAACAACAATTGTAAAAAGATGTCTTATGGTATCGTAATGTGTTTGGACTTCACCCTCATTTTTATATTCAACAGGTTTAAAGTTAAAACGGCTGCCCAGTCTTATTAAAGCCATGTTTAGACCATGATTGGGTTCTATTATATTTGCGGCAGAAATATGTGTAAAGCAAGCCCCGCCATAAATTTCGATTGTTTTAGTGAGCTTTATTGGAAATACCAATGCATATTGAAGATAAAAATTGTAATGCGAACCCAGGGGAATGTCGAAGCTGTTTTTATATATATCATATTTCATAGTCACATAAGCGATTCCGGCATTTAAATTATGTTCGATATTAATGAAATATTTAGGCCTAAATGTTTTAATAGCCACAGTGCCATAATATGAATTTAAAAATCCAAATACATTATTATTCCCTAGGTTTGAATGATAATAACCTAATCCTAAACGTGGATAATTGAGATATTTATGCCATTTTTTAGAACCATTGGTATTAATGCCAATATTTAATTGAAAAGCTTGAATATGGTCCTGAAGCAAATATCCTATATAATTGGTTTGGGGCAATACCGAACCGTAATAATAGGCAGGCTCGATATATATTTTTGAAAAAAAAGCATTTTGGGAAAAGGTTATTAAATTTGAACATAACATGCAAATAAGAATAAACAACTTTTTAAATGCCATTTGTGTATCTATTATTTAATAATTTCATTATGCCCAAATGGTTCTCGGTTAAGCAGGGTGCGGGATTTATCCTCAAGTAGTATTCTGAATAAAGTTAATTAGAAAACACAAAACTACAAAACTCAGTGAACTCCAAAAATTGTTCTGGTTAATAATCTGGATTTATTTTTCTATTAAAACATCATTAAAATAAAGACACAAGTTACCGAATGATCGTATCAATTAATTTTTAATGATTTTAAGTACTTTAACCTCTGGAATCAAAGAATTCCTCATACTTACAATTTTCACAATATAAGTTGAAGAAACATAATTTCTCATATCTATAGTAGTTACTTTTCCGGAAATCTGTTTATTTTCCAAAAGTTTTCCATAAATATCATACAATTGAAAGTTTGTTTTAGAAAAATCAAAATCGTTAACTTTTATTATTAGAAAATTGTTAACTGGATTTGGATACACAAAACTCTGCGATGAAATATCTTTATTATCTTTAATAATGATTAAATCCGATAACTCATATGGAGGTTGAAATAAACCTTTCGTGGAAACAAAATTATTGCCATCCACATCTTTGCTTAAAACATCAGTTGTTTGTGAGAAATCACCTCCATCTGCATCATCAATATATGTCAATATGGACGTGAGTTTTGTGAAATCGCCTTTGCATGATCTCAGGATATCCCAATATCTGATACCTTCACAAGCCAGTTCCAATTTTCTTTCTTTAAAAATGTCATCAATGGTTAGTGTCGAATAATTGTGAGTTGTATCACCAAATGCCCTTTCGCGTACCTTGTTAATATAGGTTAAGGCTGTTGAACCATCACCGTTCATTAAATGTAATTCGGCGCCCATAAGAAGAACATCGGCAAAACGAATAATCATATAGTCTTCAGAGCAATCAACCTGCCAGTCTGGTTGTGCTTCAGGAATTCCTTTTACAGAAGCGATTTCATATTTTTTACTATTATATCCGGTATATTGTGCCTGCGAGTTCAATGTATATTTATAGGTCAACCCTTCGTCTTTCCATGAAAGAATAGTAGCTTTACGACGCAAATCCGCAGAATCATATGCTAACCATAAAGTCGGAAGCACGGGTATAGCGCCCCAACCTTGTCCATACGGATTAAAATTTGTATTTCTGGGTCCAATCATCCTGGCAAATCTATTACCACCGACTTGGTATCCATTGCCGCCAGAATAACGAACCGACCAAACAACCTCAGGATTAATTTCACCGGCATAATTTGAAATACTTGTATCTCCGCCTAATTCAGAATAGGAAGAAACTCTCCAAAGGCTTGCAAATTGAGGTACCAGGTCAAATCCTCCATTTTGTATGACATCATCAATATAAGCTTCTACGTCCGATCCGGTTAGCCCATTTATTTCATTTTCGTTATAATAGCCACTATAGAACAAATAAACCCTGCTTATCATAGCTTCAGCAGCCCACTTTGTAGCATGGCCCCAATTTTCCTCAACTCCAGGATATGGTGCGGATAATCCATTTTCAGCACAGAATTTAAGATCGTTTATAATGAAGGTATATATATCTGTTACTTTAGAATTGTAAAGTACTTCACCAGGGGAAACAATATGATCGAGTACAGGAATTTTTCCAAACATCCTGGTAAGGTAGAAATGCATGTATGCCCTGAGAAACCTGGCTTCAGCCTGGTACTGAAGCCGCAGTGCTTCAAGTCCTGTCCAATCAATTTTAGCTTCGTATTGCAGGTAACTATTGGCATAAGAAATTCCCTGGTAATAATATTGCCAGGGATAAATATTTGGGTTTGCATCTAAAATCGGTAGTCCCCTGTCATATCTTTGATATTGTCCGCCATCTGTAGTACCTGTTCCTCCTGCGCAATCATCTGAAGCAGCTTCAGAAAGAAGAAATGAGCTCCACCAATCATCCCATTTTAAGGAATTATACAAAGAGTCCAGAACCTTGGTCGCAAAATCAGGACTTGTATCAATAAGAATAGAAGTTTTACCAGAAATCCATGCTAAGGTGTTGTTGTCGTTTTTTTCAACTTGCTGATAAATAAATGGGGTATTTTGGGTTTTGCTAAAGCTATATGCAAAAATAAATATTAAAATAGTTGTCAAATTTTTTTTCATTTTCTTAATAGTTTAATAAATATTATTTTTCAAAAAATCCATAAAGTTTTCATTCTTTAATAATTATCAATACACTTAGTTCACTATTCTGTGAAGGTTATATTATACAAAATGGACGAATCCAACGAAACAAATATAATTAAAAACGCTAAACTACAAATCCCAGTTGACCTTAAATTATTAATAGTCCTGGTTTATAACCTAAGTTTCTAAAGGTAGAATCATTTAAAAAGACAAACTTAAGTTAATAGTTCGCATAAACCTGCATAAACAGAAACATAGAAAAATCAGAAAATTCGTCTGTGACAGCAATGACAAAAATATTATCGATTTGTTGAAGCCCGTTATAGAAATAAAAAAATGCAAAACCCCCGGAACTTACTTATAACTATATTGAGAAACCCTGCAAGATAAAGGAACCAATGCGGTACGACCGTGAATTATTTCTTTTCTGCGAATATATAAGTTCTTTCTGTAACTTCACCTTCATAAGGCATTCGGTTAATAATCTCAATGATTTTAAATCCACATTCTATTATAATATTATTAATTGTATCAGGGTTAAAGTAAGTAAATGGAATCGTGTTACCCTTTACAAAGAAATCATTTATCTCAAATTCTTCCTGTCCGGAATGAAATGAAATAAGGAAAAGCCCTTTTTTAATTAATACCCGGTTAATCTCTGAAAACGCCTTTGGGATATCGTCCAATTTAAAGTTCACAATCAAATATGGCGCAACAATCCCGGCTACTGAATTATCCTTAAAATTCAAATTAAAAACGTCTCCCACCCTGTAATCAATAAAAGGGTTTAATTGTTTTGCTATTTCTATCATTTTATCAGAAATATCAATCCCAATAATATCAAGCCCTTTCATTTTTAAATAATTTGCAATTTCCCCCGGGCCACATCCAATCTCAACAGATGTTCCTTTGTTTACAACCCTTTCAAAAAATAAGTCATATAATTTCTTGTCCAATGGCTTATCATAAAGTTCAAAGAAACACAAATCAGCGTAGGATTTTGCAGCTATGTTGTATGCGTTTTTAATAATTAATTTTCTATTCGAATCCATGTTCAAGTATTTATTTTGTATTCCATTTAAAATTTACCCAAGTACTGTGGGGTGTTTAGTAATTTGAACTTATCCATGAATAACAAATTTAAAAGAAAGTACAAAAATTACAACCATCAAAAACCTCATTGGTTATGAAATAAGCATTTATTTGTTTGTTTATCGAAAAAAGAATTTAAATCATATTTAACCCTATATTAAGATAACGATCTAAAAAATCAATCTATCAAAACCCGGGAACATTTATATAAGCTCATGAATTGAAAAGATAAAAATCCCATGCATCTCAGACGCATGGGAAATTAAATTTTATTAATATACGCTGTACTTATTTACTTAATTTTATAATAAAGCGATCTTTTTCAGAATTATCAGATATACCTTTATTAATAGTTGTACTCTTTTTAGCTGTTTTACTGGCATACCATGTACCCATTACTATGCCATTCCCATAAAAGGAACCACTCATATAATTAAATGCAGAATTAACTGTACCCTGAAAACTCATTAAAAAAGATTCTAACATCCAATCAATTGTTACAGAATTGCCAGAAATATTACTAGATGAAAGTAATAGTGTATAACCTGATCCATCGCTAAAGACAAAACTGCCGGTCAAGCTACCATTGTCATGCTGTACAATAACCGTAGTGCCGTTAAATGGATTGGTGGGATCATTACTAAAGGTCATGGTTGTATTCCATGTACCTGTCAAAGTAGAACCTGTTACTGGGGTTGTATTTGCCTTGTAAAAAATAACACTGTCGATGTCGGCTACGGCATACTTTGTTATTACTACACCCGATTTATATATGTACATTGTGTCTTGTGCTTTGGCGAAATTACATGTTAATAATATTGCTATAATTATTGTACCAATTGTTTTCATTTTAATTCCTCCTTTTGTTAGTTTTTAATAAATTTAATAGTTTCTAGTTTATTGTAGTTTTGTAAACGGCATATATATAACCCTCCAGACAATTGTGATAAGGAAATTATTGCATGGTTGTTTCCGTTTTTGCAGTTTAAGGTTTGTCGCTGCAAAACCTTGCCTTGAGCATCAATAATTTCTACCTGAACATTCCCTGTTTTCACAGATTCAAAACTAATTTGCAGTTGGTCAGTTGCAGGATTAGGATAAAGCATAACGTTTCCACTTCCCTGATTGCTGATTTGTGAAACATTAGTTGTCAGGTCAATAAAACTCAGATAACGAATATCGCCTAACGCATAAATATTCGAATTGCCATCGGTTTTATTAACTGTCATGTATCCTGAGGCAAAAGTTAACTTTGTAATACTGTTAAATGTAAATTGTGTTTGCGTTCCGGTTTTTTTCATTACATACAGCCCGCTTTGTGCCTGCAGTATTGATAGTCCTAATCCGAATAAGAGTAAAGTACATAATTTTACTTTTTTGTGTTTCATATTTGACCTCCATTTTTAGGGTATATAAAGTTTGAAAATTAATTCTTTTTTAATCAGAATCCGTTTGTTTTATTTTTTAATGAATGAAAATATGATGCGGCTATGTTTAGCGCGGAATTTATCTTCACAATATTATTATTATGGTTTCAAATGTAATTAAAAAGCAATACATTTCAAAACCACTGAACTTTTTTACAACCTGTCCCGCTTTGCTGGAACTATAGTGAGTAAACACGCATTGAATATTAGCGCGTGCAATTGATGTTGTCTCGTATCTTAGCAAAATAAATTTCTTTGTCTCTATAAATGTACCAGCTTGTAAACTATAAAAATATATACCGCCAGACATTTTTGCCGCATTCCATTGCCATGAGTAAGGACCAACTGATAACTCTTCCGAGACAACTGTTGCTACTACTTTTCCTGTCAATTCAAAGATTTTTAGCGATAGAAACAATTTCAATATCAGCAATGGGGCATAATAATTTAACCAGGAAGCAGGAAATCATTTGCCAATTACCCTGCCTGGTGCAATTTCCTTTTCATTAATCACCTTGGTCGATTTTAGAACAGATAAGTCAACAAGAAGATCAACAGATTCAGTATTAAAAACGTAACCATCAGAGGTATTACCTGATTTTATTAAATCTGTTTTTGGGCCTTCGACAAAATATTCTATATCATTAATTTTAACTGTTGTTAATGGTTTTAAAAAATAGTCAGTAATGACTTTATAATCAATAAAAAATTTAAAATAACTAAAATTTAGAATAACCCCGTTTCCAAAGTCTACTTTAACCCCATTTTTAATTGAGTCAATTGCTATTCCCGGTGTTTTTTCTGGAAGGATAATTTCCTTTTTTTTAATTAAGGTCGAAGTTGAAAGTGTTTTGGTACCGATATTCTTATCGTTGGTCGTTTCCGTTGTACTGGCATTAAATATAAGCTTTTTACTGATATAATATTGCATTGAAAGGAGGTCATGAAAAGTAAGATTATACTTTTGTACCAATTCTGATGTAAGTGGAATCAGGTTCTTCTGGCAGTACAAATCAGCCATGAAGGCTTCGATGAAAATAATTCCTATTAATATTATAATACCAAAACGTTTCATATTATTTAAATAAAAATTAATTTCAAATTTAAAATTATTATCAAAATGTTAAAATATTTAATGAAGTAAAATATTTGAGCCTAATTGTTTTATAAATAATTCTTTGAAATTCCTGGCCGATAAACTGACCACTGTTTTTCATTGTACAGGAATATCCAACAACACAAATCCCGAAAAATAAATCTGTATAAAGATGGATACATTTTGATGTCGAAGCGGGAAGAATTGAAAAATCAATTATTTTCTTCATATTAAGGTTTATTGAACAAGACTGGTATTACTTATTATTAAAAATCAATGACTTTTATAGAACTGATTAATGTATTTTTGTATTATAATTGAAGATTATGGTAAATACACTTAAATTCAAAACGAATATCAATTGTAATGGTTGTAAAGCGACAGTTACACCGTTTCTTAATAAAGTTCCGGAAATAAAAACCTGGGATGTCGATATTAATAATCCGGATAAAATTCTTACAATAGAAGGGGAGGGGATAGATGAAAAACTAATCGTCGATACCCTTACCAAAGCGGGTTACAAAGGGTCAATGATAAAAAATTAAATAATTCTGTAATTGAATATCGCCCCAAAACTTTAAATTAGCGGAACGAAAACAGAATATTATATGAATATCGAAGCTTATTTTAAAATTACCTACGGGCTTTATGTTGTAAGTTCGATAAATGGCAAAAAGCTGAATGGCTATATCTCTAATACCGTATTCCAGGTAACGGCTGAACCTGAGCAGTTGTGCGTAGTCTGCAGTAAGAACAATTTTACTGCCGGGATGATAAAAGCAAGTAATGTTTTTACTATTTCCGCTCTTCGCAAAGACACAAAGCAGGAAATATTTGGGACTTTTGGTTATAAATCAGGAAAGGATATTGATAAATTCAGCAGTTTCAATTATAAAACCGGTTCAACAGGGGCGCCAATATTACTCGAAGATACAGTTGCCTGGTTCGAATGTGAAGTAGTTCAGTCTCTCGATGTTGGTTCGCACCTGCTTTTTGTAGGCAAAGTAATCGACAGCGATTTGTTAAACGAATCGGCAGAACCATTAACATATGGTTATTACCGTGAAGTTAAAAAAGGAAAAGCACCTAAAAATGCCCCTACATTTATTGATCCTGAAAAACTGAAAAAAAAGGTGGAGATTTTAAAAGCCGATAAATATTATTGTCCGGTCTGTGGATATATTTATGATCCTGAGACAGGTGACGCGGCATCCGGAATTCCTCCGGGAACCAGGTTTGAAGATTTACCCGATAATTGGGTTTGCCCGGTTTGCGGTACTGAAAAAACTGACTTTATAAAAAAAGAATAAATTTATAAATACAATCTTTTCTAATTTCCCATGATAAGCATTATCACTGCCATCTACAATCAACTGGGCATGAACAAACTTTTTTATGAATATTTATTAAAATATACAAAATATCCTTTTGAATTGATAATTGTTGATAACAAATCAGACGATGGAAGCTGCGAATTTTTTGAAAGTGTAGGTGCAAGGATTATCAGGAATAATGCGAATTATTCTTACCCGTTTTGTCAGAATCGCGGTATTGAAATTGCAAAATACGATTACCTGGTTTTTTTAAACAATGATGTGCTCGTTTCTAAAAATTGGGACGAAAGGGCTATTGAAATTATGACGAAACACGGTTTAGATATAGTATCGTGTTCTTCTCCCGAAAAAATTGAATCAAAAGAAAAAACACATTCCCACTTTAAAAAATGGAAATATATTAAAAATCCAATTGTATTTCTTTTTGGAAATCACTCATGGGTTCTGAAATTAACTCATTGGTTGATGTATGGAAACTGGGAAAAATGGACCGAGAAAAGATATGAAAAGTTCAAAGATTCACTGGTACTGGGAATTGCAGGTAATAATGTAATTATGACCCGAAGGGGACTTGAGAAAATCGGCACATGGGACGAAAGGGTTCAGTTTGCTGATTTTGATATTTTTCTCAAGTCGAGAAAAAGAAATATTGAAATCGGCGACATGAAACCGGTGCAAGTGCTGCCCGGAGTTTATGTTCATCATTTTAACCGGCTTACCTTTAAAAAGAAATTTCCGCCTTTTGTCGATAGCGATAATTTAATTACAATAGAGGAAAAATGGGGAACTGATTATGCGAATGAATTGCTGGAACCAGCCAATATGGTTGTTGGCGTTAAAAAATAAAAAATAAGTAATCTTAACAATGAAGATAAGCGGATTTACAATGGTCAGAAATGCTGACAAGTATTATTTCCCGATTAAAGAAGCAATTCTTTCTATTTTGCCTATAGTTGATGAATTTATTGTAGCTCTGGGCAATTGTGACGACAATGATCAGACTGAAAACCTTATTAATTCCATTAATTCTGATAAAATTAAAATATTTCACAGGAAATGGGATGAAAAAAAATATATCGATGGCCTCATTTTTAAAGAAGAAACAGATTTTGCATTAAGCAAATGTACCGGCGACTGGTGCTTTTATTTGCAGGCCGATGAAGTGGTCCATGAAAATGATTTGGAATACATAAAAACGAAATGCCTTGAATTTTTAAACGATAAAAATGTCGATGGTTTTCTTTTTAATTATTATCATTTCTGGGGAGATTACAATCATTATCTGCCTTTTCATGGCTGGTACAGGAATGAAATAAGGATTGTCAGGAATAATGCAGGAATTTTCTCATTTAAAGATGCCCAGTCCTTCAGAAAAATTAATAATGAAAAATTAAAGGTCAAACCGTTAAACGCCTATATCTATCATTATGGCTGGGTAAGGCCGCCGGGAATTATGCAATCGAAAAGAAAAGAACAACATTCTATGCACCATGGAAAAAATGAAACCAATGAAAACTTTTCAAAAAAGGAGAGTTATTACAATTATGGCGCTTTAGGGAAAATCCCATTGTTTAAGGGATCGCACCCGCAAGTGATTTATAGTTTATTGAAAAATTTTAACTGGAAATACCAATTGAATTATTCCAAAAAGGCAGATCCGGAAACAGAAAAGGCAAAGCATGAAAAGTTAAAATATAAAATTTTATCTTTTTTTGAGAATAAATTTTTCAATGGGAAACAATTTTTCGGTTATTCAAACTGGATTAAAATTTGAATATCCACCATTCAGGAAAGAACAAGACTTCTGATTGTAAAGAATAATTCATTTGATGTAGCAGAAAACTTAAAAATTATTTCTTCATCAGTATAAAAAAGGGTAGTGTCTCAGTTTGATTTTTTTATTAAAGATAATATATTAGAATTTACTGGTAATGCAAAATTCCTTTTTCTCAAAATTTTAAATTGTTTTGCAAAAAATGCAACATTTTTAGATTATTTAATAACAAACAACTGCTATTATTGATATAATTTTGAAAATTAATTTAAAATATTTTTTAACAACTTAAGATGTTTATTATAATATATTTTATACAAACATAATTAAATATAGTACGTTATATATAAAAGTTGTTGCTTAAAAAATTTAAAATATTTAATAAAAATTTTAAAAATGGCAATAGAAATAAAAACTATACCAATACTTTATAAAGAAGATGCAAAAAAATTTATCGAAAAAGCAGATAAAGCATATTTAAACAAAGGGACTATTGATTTTAGCAAACAAATAAAATCAGCCAATAATATATTGGAAAAAGCTAAAATGAAGTAATTAAGTATAAATTGGGCTTTTTAGATGAATATTGCACATTTAGGTCATTTTCAAAAAACATATTATCAAAATGCGATATTTTTAATTGTGGGAAGGATGACCTAAATGAATTTTTCGCAAAAGATTGTGATAATTATTCAAATGAATTAATGGGTAAAACTTATTGTTTTACTCTTGATAAAGAACCGGACAAAATAGTATGCCTTTTTACAATTTCTAATGATAGTATAAAAGCTGGTCTTCTTCCTCATCCGATAAAAAATAAAATTAATCGTCCTATTCCTAATCCCAAAAGAATGCGTAGTTATCCGGCCGTATTAATTGGGAGATTAGGCGTTAATAAAGAATTTCAACGCAAGGGTATTGGAAAAGAACTAATGGATTTTATTAAATCCTGGTTCATTGATGCTGGAAATAAAACAGGATGCAGATTTTTAGTTGTAGATTCATATAATGAAGTAATAGCAATAGATTATTACGTAAAAAATGAATTTCAGTTTTTATTTGAAAATGAAGAAGATGAAAGAATATATACTGGAATCACAACACAACTTCCCTTGCACACTCGATTAATGTACTTTGATTTAATTATTCTTAGAAAATAATTAACCTTTAATAAGTTTTACAATATCTTCAATTTCCATAATATTTTTAGTTAATCCTACTTCCATTGCCGGGGTTACTGAAATTTTAGTCTTTTTTGTTCTGGTGCAATTAGCTGGACTGTATCGTACTTCACTTTGTTCGCCACCATATATCTTTGTTAATTGTGCAAAATCAATACCCGTTGTAAAATTATTTTCAATAGCGTCTAAATATGCTTTTAGGCCATCGGTAGTTAATTGAACCCTATTTTTTAACCTATAAGCAACATCACCTAAAAAAGTATTATTTTTATACTAAACATAAAAAAAGAAAATCATGGAAAAAAGTTTGAAAGGAACAAAGACTGAGCAAAATCTACTAAAAGCATTTGCCGGTGAATCGCAGGCAAGAAATCGTTATGAATTTTTTGCCAAAGAAGCTAGAAAAGAAGGATATGAACAGATTGGCAACATTTTTCAAAAAACGGCAAACCAGGAAAAAGAACATGCCAAAAGATTTTTTAAATTCTTACAGGGAGGCGAAACAGAAATTACTGCATCTTATCCCTCAGGTAAAATTGGTACTACTGCAGAAAATTTAAAAGCTGCAGCAATGGGTGAAAATGAGGAATGGACAAAATTATATCCCATGTTTGCCGATATAGCTAAAGAAGAAGGTTTTCATGAAGTATCTGTTGCATTTAAAATGATTGCAAAGGTGGAAGCCGAACATGAAAAAAGGTATCTGAAGCTCCTGAAAAATGTTGAGGATGGTACCGTATATGAGAAGAAACAAAAAGTAAAATGGGTTTGTTCCAATTGCGGATATGTATATGAAGGAGACAAAGCCCTCGATACCTGTCCTGCGTGCCTGCATCCAAAATCGTTTTCAGAAGTTTATGAAGAAAATTATTGATTGGCATTTTCAGTATTTAAGATTGATTTTTATTGAAATATTTCCTATTCATTATTTTTAAAATTAAGGTTGTTAAACAAGGATTAATAAACTGAGTTAAAATTATACGAGTTATGAAAGCAAAAACCCGTCTTTTATTAACCGGAATAATGATGTTTATTTTTTCAGGTGCTTTTTCATGTGAAAAACCGGATTCCGGTAAAATAGTAAATATCAATTCTTCGGCCTATGATTCAACCGAATATGAATTAATAGTTTTCGATCCGGGATATGAGTTTTATCTCAATTCACAGCCTTCCAGGGAATTTTATTCCGAGAATTATTACAAAACCTGGAATATTCAATATGTTTCCGAATGGAATTCGAGATATATTTCTAAGGCTATTACCGGTTTATATGATTCATTTATCGAATATGATCCTAAAATTGAATATGGCTTGGTGCTGGAGTATAAATTGTATTATTTTTTCAGATATTTTGAGAAAAAAAATAATGTTACATTGATTCAAAGAGGGAATTAATTCAAATAATTTAGGTACATAGATTATCCACAAATAGACTTAAAAATACGTGAGATCATGGAAAATCCAGGACATTTGAAATTACTTAAGAAATTTAGAAAATCTTCAACCTTCAGATCAATCAACCTGAATAAATAATATAAATTATGTTTCATGAATATTTCGTGAAAGCAAAAAATATTTATATTTTAGTAATTTTAAGTATCTTAGTTTTTAATTAAATTTTATTCAAATGAAAAAAATTGGAATACTTTTTATAGCGTTGGCTTTTCTTTCAATAGCATGTAAAAAAAATTCACCGGAAAATCAAATAATTTTTCAGGATGATTTTTCTACCAATAAAGGATGGACTGTAGGAAATATTCAATCCTTAATCTATGCTTATAACAATAGTAAATATCAAATTACCGTTGACACTCCGGGAATTATGTGCTGGTCCTTTGCGCCATATGGTTTTACACCGTATTCAGGTGAAATTAATTATACATATTCTTTAAAAGTTGACTTCACCATAACTTTGGATGATAATTCCAAATTAGGGTTGGCCGGATTACTTTTTAATTATATCGATAATCAAAATTTTTCTTTTGTATTTATTTCAGATAACGGGTTTTATGAAATTTTACAAAAATTAAACGGGACGCCTTATACTATTGTTCCTGCAACGAGCTCAAAAGCTATTAATCTGGAAAAGGGAAGTGTAAATACTTTGGAATTGATACAAAATGCCAAAACACTCGAACTAAATATAAATAATCAATCAATAGGAACATTTCAAATTGGGAAAGTGAATTCAGATATCAGGGTTGGTTTAATGGTAAGTTCCGATGTTATTCAAAACTTTTCAAAGGTGGTTGCTTCATTTGATAATTTTGTTTTAACAAAAATTCAATAAAATATTTAAACGTAAAACATAAAAACACAAAAGCCCCATATTCTGGGGTTTTTGTGTTTAATTCCTTAAGTAAAAACCTAAGTTAATTAATGGTTGCAGCGCTCAGGCTATCCTTCTTTTTTTTCTTCCCCTTCGTGTTTGCATTCATCTTTACAGCAGCAGCAACACTGCTTGGTTGCGATAAAGATTGCAATAGTAATAAGCAGAAAACTGTTAGCAACATGGAAATAATTTACCCCATGCTCTATACCATGAATTAATTTACCGGTTAAAACAGCGATTCCTGCCAGGATAATGATGACTACTGCTATTGCACCCGAAATCCAGGCAATCCAACGTAGTGCTTTCATAATTGTTAAGTTTTAAGTTTAAATAATTAGGACTGTTATTCTGTTCGAAAGGTACAAATTATTAAAATAATAATCAAGTATCTTATACTTAACTATTTTTACTTCATAATAATGCATATTTTTTAATATGTCAAAGCAGGATTAATTAAATATCCTAAATTTAAGTTTATTTTGCTATAACCTGAAAGTATTTGACAATTGGATTTTTTTAAAAAAATTAAAATATTCAAACGATGAAAATATGGGCAATAATTACCGGAGCAACAGGTATGGTAGGTGAAGGTGTTTTGCATGAGTGCCTTCTCCATACTGAAGTAGAATCTGTTTTAGTAATAAACAGAAGACCATGTAACGTAGCACACCCCAAATTAAAAGAAATTATTCATGACAATTTTTACGATTTCACAAAAATAAAAGACCAGTTAACCGGTTATAATGCATGTTTCTTTTGTTTAGGTGTTTCATCTGTCGGCATGAAGGAAGAAAAATATTATCATATTACCTTTGAGCTGACAATGGCATTGGCCCGAACACTGAATAACCTGAACCCAGATTTGAAAATATGTTATATATCGGGAGTCGGAACCGACAGCACCGAAAAAGGACGAAGCATGTGGGCACGTGTGAAAGGAAAAACAGAAAACAGCTTGCTGAATTTATTTGTCGGTAAAGCTTATATGTTCAGGCCCGGTTATATTCAACCGACAAAAGGGCTAAAAAATACTTATAAAATTTATAGAATCGCTGGTAAATTATATCCGGTTTGGAAATTTCTCTTTCCAAAGTATGTTTCAACCTTAAAGGAAATCGGGTTGGCAATGATAAATGCTGTAAGCAAAGGTTCCGACAAGAATATATTGTTCAGCACTGATATTGTTGAACTGGCCCGTAAATAAAATCATAACCTTGTATTCCTTGAAATTATTTTAAATAATAAGAAATATAAATTAATACAATTCAAAAAACTTATTTAACTACACATGTTGAAGATATAAAATTCAGTTTTCATTATTGGGAACAACCATCTCCCAATGTATTTTATAAAGGCTGGCTGGGTATGTCTTACCTTCAACCCGCACTAATTCAAAAAGAGAAGGATATTTTTGAGCAATAAGCGAAATGTAGCGTTTCACTGTATTTATAAAAAATTGTTTATTTCCATCAAAGGCGCCCCCGTTTATTTTTGCGTCTATAATATATTCTAATTTCATAGAGTGAAATATGTTAAGCAAACTATCAGGATAAGCTACTACGCTTTTACTGTATTTAGTAAAATAGCCCAATGTGTCATAACTAAAACTATGAAATATCCTGAATTGGGCAACTTTTGAAATGAGATAGTTTTTATTAAAAGAATTTAATGGAATAATCCCAAATCCTATATTGTTTTTCATGATTATGGCCCAGAAATTTTTTCTCAGGATTAATTGATTTTCCTTTGATAATTTTGACCTGATTTCATC
>Ga0265316_10001154_pt1 | contig 28617 bp, 22 predicted proteins | sample 4522metaG_FD_202092 | JGI IMG/M metagenome (GOLD analysis project Ga0265316, IMG submission 202092) | Rhizosphere microbial communities from Carex aquatilis grown in University of Washington, Seatle, WA, United States - 4-5-22 metaG | ecosystem: Host-associated > Plants > Roots > Rhizosphere >...
TCACGCCGACCGACACGGCGAACTACAACACCGCCAGCAGCACGGTCAACGTCACGGTCAACAAGGCCAACGCCAGCGTCACGACTTGGCCGACCGCCACGGCGATCACTTACGGCCAGACCTTGGCGAGTTCCAGCTTAAGCGGCGGTTCTTCGACTCCGGCGGGAACCTTCGCCTACACGACGCCGACCACCGCGCCAAATGCCGGCAGCGCCGCGCAAGGTGTGACCTTCACGCCGACCGACACGGCGAACTACAACACCGCCAGCAGCACGGTCAACGTCACGGTCAACAAGGCCAACGCCAGCGTCACGACTTGGCCGACCGCCACGGCGATCACTTACGGCCAGACCTTGGCAAGCTCGACCTTGAGCGGCGGCACACACACCACGCCGGGCAGCTACGCCTTCACCACGCCCGGCACCGCGCCGAACGCCGGCACCAATGCGCAAAGCGTGACCTTCACGCCGACCGACACGGCCAACTACAACAGCGCCAGCAGCACGGTCAACGTCACTGTCAACCCGGCCAGCCAGACCGTCAGCTTCGGCGCGGCCCCGACCGTGGTCGTCGGCGGCCACGGCACGGTGTCCGCGACGGCCAGCTCCGGCCTGGCGGTCACGTTCAGTTCGACCACCACGAGCGTTTGCACCGTCAGCGGCAACAGCGTGACCGGCGTCACGGCGGGCAATTGCACCATCGCCGCCAACCAGGCCGGCGACGCCAACCACAGCGCGGCGCAGGCCACGCAGATCTTCACCGTCAGCAGCGACCGCGACGGCGACGGTATCGCCGACAGCGCCGACAACTGCCCGACCGTGGCCAACGCCGGCCAGGCCGACAGCAATCTTGACGGGCGCGGCGACGCCTGCCCGGTTTACTTCGTCAACACGGCAGCAACCGCGGGCGGCGACGGCGTAAGCTGGGCCACGGCCTTCAACACCTTGCAAGACGCGCTGAACTACGGCCAGACCGGCGGCGGCGAGACTTGGGTGGCGAAGGGCGTGTATTACCCTGACGTGAGCGCGGCGGGCGATAGCAACGACCCCACGGCCAGCTTCACGGTGCCGGACAAGCTGCATTTGTTGGGCGGCTTCGCCGGCACGGAGACGCAGGCCAGCCAGCGCGACGGCTGGGCCAACCGCACGATCCTGAGCGGCGACATCGGCCAGGACGACACCAACACCGACGGCAACTACCTGGCGGAAGGCTACACCGACCTCCAAGGCACCAACAGCGTCCACGTCGTGCGCACCGGCGCGGTCTCTTCCGCCACCGTCGTCGAAAGCTTCTTCGTCACGGCCGGCTGGGCCGGCACCGCGAGCGTCGGCCCCGACTCGACCGGCGGCGGCTGGCTCAACCAGGGCGGCGCGCCCGCGCTGTCGCGGCTGTTCTTCATCGGCAACCGCGCCGCTTCCAACGGCGGTGGTTTGCAGTCCGCCAGCGGCGACCTCACCTTGGCCAACAGCGCCTTCACCGGCAACCTGCAGGCGAGCGGCGCGCTGGCCGCCTCCGCCAGCAACCTGGTGCTGACCAACGTGACCTTCAGCGGCAACGACAGCGTCGCGGTGGCCGCCGACGCCGGCGCCTGGACTTTGCGCAACGCCATCCTGTGGGGCGACACCGTCGGCGAGATCAGCCGCCTCAACGGCGCGGCCATCGCCATCAGCCACAGCATCGTGCAAAGCTCCGGCGGCAGCGGCGCGGGCTGGAACGCGGCGCTCGGCAGCGACGGCGGCGGCAACCAGGACGCCGACCCCAAGCTGCTGGCCGTCGACAAGGGCGACGTGCGCCTGGCCGACAGCAGTTCTCCGGCCATCGGCGCGGGCGACAACGCCGCCGCCGCCGGGCAAACGGTGGATCTGAGCGGGCAGCCGCGCGTCCAGGACGGCACCGTGGAAATCGGCGCGCTGGAATACCATCCCGTCGCCCAGACCGCCGCCGCCAGCGTGGCGGGCACGGCCACCTCCGACATCCTCACGCTGAAGCCGACCAACACCAGCGTCAGCGCCGGGGCCGGCGACGACGTGGTGAACTCCGCCAGCGGGCGGCAGACCATCTTGTTCGGCGCGGGCCGCGACGTGGTGGTGTGGGCCAACTACCCCGATTCCGACATCGTCTACGACTTTGTCGCCGGCGAGGACCGGCTGGATCTGCGCAAAGTGCTGACGGCCATCGGCTACGCCGGCGGCGATGCGCTGGGCGGCGGCTATGTGGTCTGCGCCGACACCGCCAGCGGCGTCAACCTGAAGCTGGACAAGGACGGCAGCGCCGGGGCGGCCTACGCGCCGGTCAGCTACGCCCTGGTCAAAGGCGCCGGCCTCAGCGCCGCCGCCCTGTGCCAGCCGGGCAATCTGCTCTATCCGGCGGGTGTGATGCCCGAGTAAGCGCTTCGCGGCGGGCGGCTTTGCCGCCGCCCGCCGCCTCCACCCCTTTCCAATTCCCTTAATTTAGGCAAGCGACACCATGAAACCGATACGCACCCTGGCCGCCGCCGCGGCCCTGTTCGCCGCCCTGGCGGCGCAACCGGCGCTGGCTACCCTCTACACCTACAGCATCGACGTGCCCAGCACCGGCACTGGCCAGTTCCGCTACGACACGGCGGCGCTGACCGGCGACGGCCAAGGCAGCTACAGCACTGCACTGACCGAGTTCTCGTTCACCTTCACTGGCGGGGCGACCTACACCCTCGCCGACCTCACGCCCAACACCTTGGCCCTGGCCTGGTTCATGGATCCCGCCGTGGCGTTCGTCGGCATCCAGTACCAGAGCGCGGCCTTCCAGTTCGACCCCGGCATCGGCGGCGGCGACTTGGGCCTGTTCACCCTGCTGCCCGGCGGCGACAGCACGCCGTTGACTGCGGCCAACCTCGCGCCGGAATCGTCCGGGGGCGGCGTCCCCGAGCCGGGCACGGCGGCGCTGCTGCTGGCCGGGCTGGGCGCGGCGCGGCTGGCGGGGAGGGCGAAAACAGCCCGGGCCTGAGCGGGCACCGGGCACGAGAAAGGCAGGCTGGAAGCCTGCCTTTTTTTATCCGCTGATGGCGGTTATAACCTGTATCCGATGCGTGGAGCGCCGGCGTCGCGCCGACAACCTGGAGGGCCGGCGCGCATCTTGGGGATAGCGACAAGCGGGCGATGTAGCGGCTATGATGTACGGCTTAACCCGTTGAAGGAGCCACCCCATGCCCACCTCTACCAAACTGCGTTTCGGCATTCTCGGCGCGGCGCGCATCAATGAACGCCTGCTGCCGGCCATCGTCGAAGCGTCCAACGCCGAACTCGTCGCCATCGCCAGCCGCCGCCCCGGCGCGGCGGCGGAGACTTTGGCGAAATACGCGCCAGGGCGGCAAGGCGTGCGAACTTATGATGATTTGGACGCTTTGCTGGACGACGAGGCCGTGCAAGCCGTCTATCTGCCGATGGCCAACCACGAGCATGCCGAATGGGCGCTGAAGGCCATCCGGGCCGGGAAGCACGTGTTGTGCGAAAAACCGATGGCCTTGACGGTCGCGGACATAGAAGCCATCGAGGCGGCGGCGCGCGAGCATAAAGTGGTTGTCATGGAAGGCTTCATGTACCGCTTCCATCCGCAGCATGCGCGAGTGCGGGCGCTGGTCGATTCCGGCCTCATTGGCGAGGTGCGCGCCGTCCATGCCAGTTATTCGTTTATCATGCGCCCGGCGCGGCTGTACCGGCTGGCGGAATCGACCGGGCGCGGCGGCGGGGCGATGTGGGACATCGGGCCTTACGCGATCCACTCGGCGCGTTGGTGCTTCGAGACGGCCCCGGTCGCGGTGACGGCCTTGGCGAAATATGTCGAAAGCGGCGCGGACGTCACCACCAGCGGCGTGATCGACTTCGGCGACGGCCGGCATGCGCATTTCGATGTCAGCTTTGAATGGGCGCGGCAGTCCTCCTACACGCTCGTCGGCACCAAGGGCGGGGTGAAGTGCCATGCCGCCTGGCAACTGCCCGAAGACGAGCCTCTAGTCTCGTGGTGGACGGAAGACGGCCAGCGCGGCGAGGAGCGCCTGCCCGCGGCCAACCATTTCGTGTTGGAAGTCGAGCATTTCTGCGACTGCGTGCTGAACGGCAAAGCGCCGCTGCTGACACTGGAGGACGCCAAGCTCAATTGCCAGGCCATCGCGGCGGTGTTGGAGTCGGCGGCCAGCGGGCGGACAGTCAGCCTGGCCGATTGAATTTTTCCTTGATTGACAGGCCGATGGGCTTGTTTTCACCTCACTCTATCCTTTGACCAAGACATGACCGGCTTCACTGTACATTTCAAAAAACCCGCGGACTGGGCGGATTCTGTCCACATCCATTTTTGGCAGGCGTCCGGCGCGGAAAGCGCCTGGCCCGGCTTGCCGATGACGCCCACCGAAGGCGGCTGGTATGCCTACCGCTTCCACGCCAAATCCGCCCATTTCGTGTTCAATGACGGCCACGGGCGGCAGAGCGTCGACTTGCACCGCGACGAGGACGGCTGGTTCGCCGAGGACGGCCATTGGCATCGCGGCCGGCCCACCGGTAAAAAAGCGCCCCCGCCGCCGTCCTATCCGGTCATGCCGCTGGCTGTTTTGCAGCCCCGGCCCGTGGCCGAGCGCCAGGATTTCCGCGAGGAGACCATTTATTTCCTGATCACCACGCGGTTTTACGACGGCGACCCGTCGAATAATTTCTTCTGCCGCGACCGCATTAAGTTCAACGCCCAAGGCCAGCCGGAAGATCCGCATTGGCGCGGCGATTTCAAAGGGCTGATCCAGCGGCTGGACTATATCCGCGACTTGGGCTTCACGGCGATTTGGATCACGCCGCCGGTGGAGAACCGCTCCGGGCTGGATTACCACGGCTACCATGCCTACGACTGGAACGAGATCGACCCCAGGCTGGAGTCAGTCGATGCGACCTATCAAGATTTGATAGCCGCGGCCCACGCCAAGGGGATCAAAATCATCCAAGACGTGGTGGTCAACCATTCCTGCCAATACGGCATCCGGGGCAAGGTCCACATCGACCATCTGCCGGTCAAATACTACGTCCCGCAAGGCTCCGAGCAAGGCCGCGCCAACCATGGGCCGTACCAAGGCCATCTTGGCAACTACGCCTTCCCGAACCGCGACGACATCGACAACCCGAAAGCCCCCGACTGGTGGCGCGAGCGCCATCTGAGCGACCCCAAAGGCGTCAAGCCTTTGGTCGATCCTAAGACCGGCGAGACCGTGCCCAAGCCCGGCTACAACCCGGGCCGCTTCTTCGGCATCGACGCGAACAGCCTGGATCCGAACTGGTTTCACCAGGAAGGCTTCATCTGCGGCGGCGACTGGGAAAGCGCCCATCCCTTGCAGGTCAAGCATCTGGCCGGCGACTGCGTGGATCTGGCCACCGAGCGGCAGAACGTCAAAGATTATCTGATTGGCGCGATCAACCGCTATCTGGACATGGGCGTGGACGCGCTGCGCATCGACACGGTCAAGCATGTCGAGCGCGACAATCTGCTCGAATATGTCAACGCCTGGAAGGCGCACAAGCCGGGCTTGTTCGTGTTCGGCGAGAATCTGGTGAAAGGCTACGGCTGGGGCGACATGGGTGGCGGCGACAACGGCCCCTCGCAGATCAGGCCCTGGTGGTACACCCGGCTGGGCCACGATCCGCGCAACCCGGACTCGGGCGGCGACTCCGGTTTTCCGCAATTGGATTTCGGCCTGTTTTCGACCTTCCGCGACACCGTCAGCAAAGGCACCTATGGCGGCACCGGCACGGTGTTCACGATGGATTGGATTTACGGCGATGTGACCCAACTCGTCACCTTCCTGCAAAACCACGATGTCGGCCCGGACAATGATTTCAAATACCGCTTCAAAGGCGAGCAATGGATGGCGGCGGCGGCGTACAACCTGATTTGGACGGTGCGCGGCATCCCTTGCCTGTATTACGGCGAGGAAATCGAGTTTATGAAAGGCGCGCCGCAGGATGTGGCCGGGGAAAAGGATACTTTAGACCAGACCGGACGGGCCTATTTCGGCGACCATCTGGCCGACGGGCGCATCGCGCAGACGCAAAGCCATCCGCTATACCGGCATATCCGCCGCCTGAACCAGATCCGCCAGGCCATTCCGGCTTTGCAAAAAGCCAAGATGAGCCAGGTGTCGGAGTGGGGCAGCGGCATGAGTTTCGTCCGTGACTACTCGGCAGGCGGCAGTTACGCGGTGGTCGGCCTGGCCATCGGTGGCGACCAGCACATCAGCGTCGGCGGGGTGCGCAACGGCGTTTACCGTGACGCCATGACCGGACATGAAATACACGCAGGCAACGGCTTGCTGTCATTCCATGTCAAAGGCAATTCAGCGGGCATCTATGTGCTGGACGGGCCAGGCAAGATCGGCGAGGACGGCGTTTATCTGCGTTGAGCCGAACAAGCGCCGACCTCCTGTCGGCACCAGTCTAGGGTTGCGGCGGGCTTGCCAACCGCGCCCTGCTTCCGCGAGATGTGAATTTTACATCGCAATTCCACAAAAAAAGTGTATAAATCCTGTCGCCTAACAGCTAACGTAATTTTGGCTTACTGGCTGGAGTCCCTGCGACAACACTTGGCGTCCAGGAGGCTTCATCTGCAAACTTGAATCTAACAAAAGGATCTTCACATGTCAGTACGAGCGATAATTTCATCAAAACCCAATTTTTTCCTTCTCACCGCCTTGGCTTTGGCGCCGCTGCCATCTGTTGCCGCAGTCCTCGTCCAAAGCGATTTCAGCAGCACCACTGAAGGATGGCTGCTGGCCGGAGACTCCACCACCGCGCAGCCGACTTTCGTCGCGACGGGCGGCAACCCAGGGGGCATGGCCAACGGCACCGACGCGGTGACCGGTGGCACCTGGTATTGGCAAGCGCCGTCAAAATTTCTTGGCAACGAATCCGCCGCCTATGGGTATAACTTAAGCTACGACGAGCGGATGCGAGGGTCAGGGCCATTGTTCTCCGACCATGACATCCTGTTGACCGGCTCGTCCGTCACGCTTTACTACGATTTCATCGGCACTTCATCGCTTGTCCCTAAGGATCAGATCTGGACAACTTATAACATCCCCTTGACGGAATCGGGCTGGAAAAATCTCAGCAACAACCAGGCGGCCACCCAAAGCCAGTTCGCCAGCGTGCTGTCGAGCCTGACGCAATTGCGCATACGCGGGGAATTCATCACTGGCCCGGATAATGGCGATTTGGACAATGTGGTGTTGAACGGGGCAGTCCCCTTTCAAGTGCCTGAACCCGGCAGCTTGGCGCTGCTGGCGCTGGGCTGGCTTGGCATGATGGCCTCTCGTCGGAGCCGGACTGGATAAGCTGGATTAAGAAGGAAGGAGACAGGCGTGCAGGGCAGGCAGGGAGGCCCAAGTTTTCCGCAGGCGGGTCGGGGTGGGTTGTGAGCGATTTGACGCTGTAGTCGGCCCAACGGCCGCAGCCTAATGGCTGCAGGGAATGATTGGGTTGCCAAAACGACGGCAACCCAATCCGCACAGCTATAATCCTATGACTTTTTGACAACCCTGCGACCACCGCCATGGAAACTTTCATCATCATCCTCATCGCCGCCATCGCCTGGATCTGGTACGACGGCCTCAAGGCGCATGAAATCGGCCTTCACGCCGTGCGCAAGGCGTGCGAGGCGGAAGGCTTGCAATTGCTGGACGGAACCATCTCCCTGGTCAACCTGAGGCCGGCCCGCGACGATTATGGCCGGCTCGCGCTGCGGCGGGTCTACCAGTTTGACTTCAGCGACGACGGCTACAACCGCCGCCGGGGCAGTTTGCATTTGCTGGGGGGGCGGGTGGCGCTGCTGAATGTCGGGCTGCGGCTGGCCGCGTCGGATGGCGAGCTAAGGTAGCTGGGGGTGGATAGGCGTCTTTTTGCCTGCCCACCGTTGCGAGAGTTTCGCGTGGGCAAACGATATAGCCGTTTGTCCACCCTGCCGGACTCATTTTTCGACGAGGTGATTATATGATGCAGCCAAAAGAAATCTATTTTGAATTGGATAATGGTGATATCAGATTATGGATAGAGCAGGGCGAAAGTTTGATGCTGAAAGCTATTACGGGTTTTGGAGATCCAGTTGAATTATCTGCTGACGAAGCCAGTAAGCTTGTAGAAGCATTATTTCAAATGATCAATCGAATTAGCAAGGATAGGGATAAAAAATAGGGGACAGACTACGATTTAACTGTTGGGTTGCCAAAAGATGGCAACCCAACCTGCACCGCTAGAGCTTACTTGTGGATCGGGACGACTGTGATCTTGCCGTCGGCTCCCTGGATTTCGGCAAGAGCGCTGACATTGGGATCGGTGCCGGTAATGACCATGCGGCAGGAATAGGCGACATTGCCGGTGCCTGTTTTACCGTATTGGCAATAATGGTTCGGTGCTAGCGCGACATTGCAGGTGTCAACCGTTGGGGTGACCGAAGCGTTGGTGCTGTCGAAAATCTGCCGGGATGAAATGGAAACCGAGGTTAGACCCGCATTGAATACTTTGCAGACTATCGCCCCGCCGGGCGCGCCAGGCCCGCCATAGACCGGGCCGCCGCTGTAGATCTCCGCCTGGGCGGCACCATTGATTCCAGTCAGTAATGCCAGAGCAGGCAGTGCTAGACGCATATTCATATTGATTCTCCCGACATTGTCAAAAAAAGCCGCTCAAGTGCGGCATGGCCACGCCATCAACCACGAAATGCCAGGCTTCGATAAACACAGGCACTCGCGAGAACTCTACGATGCTCCAATATCGGAGGCAATAAGAACAAGTACGTACTCGCACGAGGCCAGCGCAGGGCGTGCGCCGTCACGCCGCCCTGCGCGCGGGCTACTTTAAATGCCCATATCCCGGCAAAGTCTGCAAACGATCATCCACCAGCGGCCCGCCGATGGTGAAATGATACAGGCTCTGATAAGTTGAATCTTGCAGGCCCAGCAGCTCATGCACCGGGTCGTCGAAGAAGCAGCCGATGCCGGTGCCGCGCACGCCACAGGCTTCGGCTTCCAGATACAGCGCCTGGCCGACCAGCCCGCATTCCCAAAACAGCCGCCGGTAGACCCACGGGCCTTCCTGCAATCCTGCGTCGAACTCGGCCAGCATCCCCAGGCTGAAAGCGCTGTCGCCGGCGATGTCCTGTTGGCAGGACAGCGTTTTCGCCGCCTGCCGCGCGTCGGCGCGCACCAGATGGAACAGCCTCAGATGCCCGGGGCAGCCTGCGGCAGGCTCCCAGCGGAATTCCGTTTTCATGGCCGCGCGCAAAGGCGGTTCTGCCGCGCCGTCGCGGCAGAAGACATACAGTCCGGGCGGCAAGCCTTGCACGCGATGCACAAACAACAGCAGATGGACGCGCGGCGGCCAGTTCCAGGCGTCGAAAGGCGGCGTGTCGGCGCGGGGCAGCGTGGCGTCGAGAATGCGGAACAGCGCTTTGGCGGGGATGGCCGTGGCACCGTCGAAGCCTTGGGCGCTGCGGCGTTGCTTGATGAGCGTGGGGGCCGGCAGTTCGCACACGCTGGGCAACAAGGCGGGCAGGGCGGGGCAGGCCCATTCGCCGCCGCCCGGGGTTCGCGGTTTGACGGCGGCGAGGCTGGCTTCCTCGATCACCGGCCAGTCGAATTCATGGCGGCGGCTTAAAGAATTGGCCTGGCCCCGCCACGCCCCGGCCCGCGCCGCTTCAAGCATCGCGTCAATATCCAGATCGTTCAAACGTTCTTCGCCGGTGTCGACCAGGCACAGCAAATCCGGGGCTTCCGCCTCGGCCCCGGCGAAATCCTCGGGCCGGTCCAAGCCCAGCAACGCGGCAATGTCCTGATCGCCCCAGGCGTCCAGCAGGCGCACGCGCCAGCCCAGCACGGCGGCGGCGTAGCGCAACGCGCCCAGGCCGTGGCCGGTGTCGTGCTGGCAATAACGGTAGGCGCGCTCGCCGTATTTCCACGCCTCCCGCCAATGGATCGAACTCAGGCCCACCAGCAAGCCCTGGAACGGCGGCTCGAACTGGCCGCGCAGCTCCAGGCCATGCTCGTGGCTGGCATAGTGGTGGACGCCGCCGGCCAGGCCGGCGATCCCTGAGGCGACGAGATAGGCTTCGGTCGGATGCAGATTGCCGCTGGACGGGTTGCAGCGCAAAGCCCAGCGGTCGCCGCCGTATTGCTTCCACGCGGCCAGGCCGAAGGACAGCTCCAGCAACGCGCCGACCCCGTCCAGATCCAGCGGGGCTGGCGCGATTCCGCCGGGCGCGAACAACTCGGCATAGCCCGCCGTCCGCCGTTCCCCCGCCAGCGGCAGCGCGGCCAGCGGCGCGCCGTCGAAGCGGCGGAACGGATTGGGCTGGGTTTCCCAGTCCAGGAAGCCCGGACTGGCCGCGTAGCGCCCGAAGGCGTGCTTGCTGCGCTGATGATAGGCCCGCACAATCTCCCCGGCGTCCGCCCCGGGGAGGGCCGGCTCGGATTTCATACGTCCTCCGCCCGCAATTCCTCGGCATAGCAGCCGATAGGCTCGCCCAGGTTCTTCTCCGCGTCCTCGAAACGCACCAGAAAGACGCTGCGCGCCTCGTCCTGCTCCAAATGGCCTTTGCGCACGATCACCCCGCGCGCGCCTTCGGCCACCAGCAAGGCGTCTTCCTCGACCCCTTCCAGCCCGCCGTCGTTGTAAACCGCCGCGGCCGCGTAGACCACGTCGCCTTCTTCCAATGTTTCCACGTTAACCATGATGTTCTCCGCTTGAATGTGTGGGCGGGGCAACGCTCAGGAAGCCCCGTCATGAATCGCGCTGATGCACCCGAATGTCGCAAAGCCTACACCGTCTAGGCTGGTTTGTCGGCATCAACTCCGCTGTTTTGCTGCCTGGCTGATTTTGCGCCCATAAAATATCAATGAGTTAGCTCTATCAGGCAAGCTGGCACGGCGGTTGCCATATGACTTACAAAGACAATGCCATCCCTCTTAAGCCAGCGGAGAAAACCCATGCTTACATTGACCGACAACGCCATCAAGGCCATCAACCGATTTATCGCCGGCTCCGAGACCGGCGCCGAGGGGCTGCGGATCCAGGTCTCCGGCGGCGGCTGCTCCGGCTTGCAATACGGCCTCAAGCTCGAACAGGCCGCCACGGTCGATGACACCGTCGTCGAAAGCGGCGGAGTCAAGATCTTCGTCGATTCGGCCAGCGTGCCGTCGATTGAAGGCGTGACCGTCGATTTCGTGGAGAGCATGGAAGGCTCCGGTTTCAAATTCACCAACCCGAACGCCAAGAACCCGTGTTCTTGCGGCAAATCCTTTTCCGCCTGATGCCTGGAGATTATCGCCATGTGGGATTATTCTGACAAAGTCAAAGAGCATTTTTACCAGCCGCGCAACGTCGGTGCGCTCGAAGGCGCCAACGGCATCGGCGACGTGGGATCTATTTCCTGCGGCGACGCGCTGCGGCTGAGCCTGATCGTCAACCCGGAAACCGATGTCATCGAGGACGCCAAGTTCCAGACCTTCGGTTGCGGTTCGGCTATCGCCTCCTCCTCGGCGCTGACCGAAATTATCAAAGGCATGAAAGTCGAAGAGGCGCTGAAAGTCACCAACGACGACATCGCCGACTTCCTCGACGGCCTGCCGCCGGAGAAGATGCACTGCTCGGTCATGGGCCGCGAAGCCTTGCAGGCCGCCATCGCCAATTTCAAGGGCGAAGAATGGGCCGACGACCACGAGGAAGGCGCGCTGGTGTGCAAATGCTTCGCCGTCGACGAGAAATTGATCGAGGGCCTGGTGCGCTCGAAGAACCTGCACACCGTGCAGGAAGTCACCAACTACACTAAGGCCGGCGGCGGCTGCTGCGCATGCCATGAAGGCATCGAGGAAATCCTCGCCCGCGTCATGGCCGAGCGAGGCGAAGCGTTCGACGCCGACGCGGCTCCCCCCGTCGTCGTGCCGCAGCCCGAGCCCCTGCCCATCGCCGCGACCAAGACCGGCATGACCACGGTGCAGCGCATCCGCCGCATCGAAGCGGTGATCGAGTCCATCCGCCCGAACCTGCGCATGGACGGCGGCGACGCCGAGTTGATCGAAGTCGATGGCAACTCGATCTATATCAAAATGACCGGCGCTTGCGCGGGCTGCGGCATGGCGGCGATGACCATCGGCGGCATCCAGCAGCGGCTGATGGAAGAGCTGGGCGAATTCATCAAAGTCATCCCGGCGGAAAAGCTGGCCGAGCCGAGGAGGGCAGTCCATGGCTGACATCTACCTGGACAATAACGCCACCACCCAGTGCGACCCGAAAGTGGTCGAGGCGATGCTGCCGTTTTTCCTGGAGCAATTCGGCAACCCCTCGTCGATCCACAGCTTCGGCGCGGGCGTGGGCAAGGCGCTGGCCAAGGCGCGCAAGCAGATCCAATCTTTGTTGGGCGCGGCGCACGATTCGGAGATCATCCTGACCTCCTGCGGCACCGAATCCGACAACACCGCGATCCTGTCGGCCTTGAAATGCTTTCCGAACCGCAAGGAAATCATCACCACGACCGTCGAGCATCCGGCGGTGCTGGCCTTGTGCGCGCAGTTGGAAAAAGAGGATTACATCATCCACCGGCTGGGCGTCGACAAGAAAGGGCGCTTGGACTTGGAAGAGTACAAACGCCTGCTGACGCCCAATGTCGCCATCGTCTCGGTGATGTGGGCGAATAACGAGACCGGGACGCTGTTCCCGGTCGTCGAAATGGCCGAGTTGGCCCATGCGGCCGGCGTGCAGTTCCACACCGACGCCGTGCAAGCCGTCGGCAAAGTCGCCATCGACCTGAAAAACACCAAGATCGACATGCTGTCGGTCTCCGGCCACAAGCTGCACGCGCCCAAGGGCATCGGCGTGTTGTACCTGAAGCGCGGCTCGCGTTTCCGCCCGCTGTTGCGCGGCGGCCACCAGGAGCGCGGCCGCCGGGCGGGCACCGAGAACGCCGCCTCCGTGGTCGGCCTCGGCAAAGCCTGCGAACTGGCGCAGGAGCATATCGAGTTCGAGAACAGCCACGTCAAAACGCTGCGCGACCGGCTGGAGCAGGGCATCCTGGCGCAAGTGCCGAATTGCTTCGTCACCGGCGACCCCGACAACCGCCTGCCCAACACCTGCAACATCGCGTTTGAATACATCGAAGGCGAGGGCATCTTGATGCTGCTGAACAAGCAGGGCATCGCGGCGTCCTCCGGCTCGGCCTGCACCTCGGGTTCGCTGGAGCCGTCGCACGTCATGCGCGCGATGGACATCCCGTACACCGCGGCGCACGGCACGATCCGCTTCTCGCTGTCGCGCTACAACACGATCACCGAGATCGACCGCGTGATTGAAGCCGTCCCGCCCATCGTCGCCAACTTGCGCAAGTTGTCGCCGTACTGGGGCGAAGACGGCCCGGTCACTGAGCCGGAAAAGGCGTTTGCGCCGGTTTATGCTTGATTGGTAGATCGCTCGTTCCCAAGCTCTGGCTTGGGAACGCGGACGGGGGAAGCGCCAGCTTCCCCTTTATCATTTCATTAACGCAACCGGAACAAACGGACTGGCCGGATTGACCGTCAAAGTTTGGCTTGCCGGATGCAAAACCAAATCCATCATCTCCATCGGCACGGCCCCAAACAACGCCTCGTCGCCGACGACTAAAGCCGACAGATCACAATAGCGCTCGGCGAAATAGACCCGCAACGGCCCGACCATCGGCACCGACTTACGCGAGCCATCGGCCAAAATGATTTCCCTTCGGCTAACTTCCTCCAAGTCGTAACCCAGTTGCAAAGCCACATGTTCAGGGATGGTCATAAACACCGAGCCGGAATCCACCAAAGCCCGGATGCTCATGCGGCGCTTGTTGAAAATATTCTCGATGTCAATGCCAGCGTAAGTAATGCCCATGAGTGTTAGTTTCTCACTCGATAGTGGTTATAAATATTTCAAACTCCACGCAGGATGTGTCGGCGAAGGAGACGCTTCATATTTCAACATATCCTATGAGGGCTACGCTACATTTCGTTCGGGTTACGCTGGATTTACCCATCAGGTTACGTGGAATTCACAGTAAAGTCTGTAATATTTCGCCAACGCTTGGATGTTGTAGCATGGTGGCAAGCGTCCTTTCCAGTGCTTCCTTGTTCTCGCAAACATATTCAGTTTTACCGATTGTTATCGTGCATGGATAGCCTCTAGGGTTTTGCGACCATTTCGCTAACTCTTTGGGTGGAGAATTTTTGACAAGCAGATTTCTAGCTCCTATAGTATCATAAATATTATGCGGACTTTCTCCTGTTATAGCATCGTCTTGTTGATGCCAAGTAGAAAGTGCTGCTCTTATGCTGCCCTTGGAAGGCTTGGCTACGGGGTTTTTCTCTAGTTCATAAGACATTAACTCGATCTGAATTTTTCCTTCGGTTACCGGGTTTAACTGAGTATTCAATTCGTCAAACACTGACCGAATTTCTGCTTTGTTTTTTCGGGCGATGTCAGCCAAAGTAAGCCCTTGTTGGAACGATTTGACAAAATCAACCATTGTCCACCTCTGTTTCAATTACGCCAACTATGGGCGTGTGGTCGAAAATTTCTTTTGCCTTTGTGACCAAGGCAGAATATTTTGGAATATCAATTATGCCTGTCAGTGCCTCATTCAGACGCCATTCAGTGCTACCCAAAAATGCCGCAGAAAAAATCATCTGATCAAATGTTCGCCAATGGGTGATGTCACCTTGTTTGTGATAGTAGCTTCCTCCCGCAGTTCTGGTTTCCGGTGTTTTTTCAGAGCTTAAGGGCTTAACCATGTGTCGCCAAAAAGGATTATATAAAAGCTGCTGCTTTTTTTGGGCAAAATGCCTGTCGCGGGTAGCCTGAAGTTGCTCGCTCAAGGAAAAATCGAATGGTTCATCATTGTAATCGCCCATTAGTACGATATATGGAGTTTTATCCATAGCTTCGTTTATTGCGTCACGCAATCGAAGTCCTAATTCATGACGGATAGGGCTATTATGTGGGTAGTAACGACGGCTTGGCCAATGCGATACAAAGACATGTATTTTGTCACTGGTATCCGCAATCACCAGTTCAACTCGTTGCGCTAGGCGAAAATTTTTTGCGCCTTTCCTTAGTACTCTGTCTATTGTGTCGGCGACCAGGATCTTTCGCTTACGCCAAACAAAACAAGTGTGAAATTTGATCCCACTAGGCTCTAAGTTGCCGCCTTGTATCGAAAAGCCATCAATCAGCCCTTGTCTAAAAAAACGGACATCGTCACCGCACACTTCGCCCAAAGCGATGAAGTCGATCTCGAATTCCGTCAATAGCACATTGAGTAGGTCTAACGCAAAGGTTTTTTGTTCTCCGTTCGCACGGGGTTTGCCGGATGGGGATAGCGCCGTATTCCACCATGCGAACGAGAGCCTCATCAGGATTCCTGATACTTTACAAACTGCTGTCAGAGACGTATCGCTTCAGTTACCGCCTCAAAAAGTTGGCCAACAACTCATGCCCCTGTTCCGTCAAAATGGATTCAGGATGGAATTGCACGCCTTCAATATCCAGGCTCTTGTGCCGGACGCCCATGATTTCATCGAGCCGCCCGTGTTCATCCGCAGTCCACGCGGTAATCTCCAAGCATTCCGGCATCGTCGCCTGTTCGATGACCAGAGAATGATAGCGTGTCGCCTGCAACGGGTTGTTCAAGCCCTGGAACACACCTAGGTCGCGGTGATGCACCAGCGAGGTTTTGCCGTGCATAATGGATTTGGCGTGGATGATATTGCCGCCGAACGCGTGGCCTATGCTTTGATGGCCTAGGCAAACCCCGAGAATCGGGTATTTCCCGGCGTAGCGGTGGATGGTTTCCACCGAAATGCCGGCTTCCTTCGGCGTGCAGGGGCCGGGGGATATGACGATTTTGTCGGGCTTGATGGTCTCGATGTCCTCGACGGCGATCTGGTCGTTGCGTACAACTTCAACCTCCGCGCCCAGCTCGGCCAGATACTGCACCAGGTTGTAGGTGAAGGAGTCGTAATTGTCGATCATCAAAATGCGTGTGCTCACAGGCTTTCTCCCCTTTCCAGTCCGGCTTCGGCCAGCGCCACGGCGCGGAACACGGCGCGGCCTTTGTTCATGGTTTCCTCCCATTCGCTCAACGGGACGGAGTCGTGGACGATGCCCGCCCCGGCTTGGATGTGTAGGATGCCGTCTTTGATGACGGCGGTGCGGATGGCAATCGCGGTGTCGAGGTTGCCGCTCCAGCCGATGTAGCCGACCGCGCCGGAATAGACGCCGCGCTTGACCGGCTCCAACTCGGCAATAATCTCCATCGCGCGGATTTTCGGCGCGCCGCTGACGGTGCCCGCCGGGAAGGTCGCCGCCAGCACGTCGAAGGCGTCCAGGCCGTCTTTCAATTGGGCGTTGACGTTGGAGACGATGTGCATGACATGCGAATAGCGCTCGACGATCATCTTGTCGGTGACTTTGACCGTGCCGGTTTGCGCGACGCGGCCGGCGTCGTTGCGCCCCAGGTCGATCAGCATCAGATGCTCGGCGAGTTCCTTGGGGTCGGCCAGCAAATCCTTTTCCAATTCCAAGTCCTCTTCCGGCGTCTTGCCGCGCTTGCGGGTGCCGGCAATCGGGCGCACCGTGACCGTATTGTCTTCCAGGCGTACCAGGATTTCCGGCGAGGAGCCGACGACGTGGAAGTCGCCGAGGTTCAGGTTGAACATATACGGCGAAGGATTCAAGCAACGCAGCGCGCGGTACAAATCCAGCGGCGGCGCAGCGTAAGGAATGGACAGCCGCTGCGACAGCACGACTTGCATGGTGTCGCCTTCGACGATGTATTCCTTGACCCGGCGCACAGCGTTTTCAAAGCCTTCCTGGGTGAAGCCGGAGACGAAATCGGCCTCATCGACATGCTTGAGCGTGCGCTCCACTTTCGACGGCAGGGCTTTTTCCTGCAAAGTCTTCACCAGTTCGTCCAACCGGGCCTCAGCCCGTGCGTGCGCGTCGGCTTCGGCGGGGTCGGCGTGGGTGATGAACAGCAGTTTGCCGGACAGATTGTCGAACACCAGCACGTCTTCTGAAACCATCAGCAGAATATCCGGCGCGCCGATAGGGTCGGGTTTGTCGGTCTTCAGCCGCGGCTCGATATACGCCATGGTCTCATAGCCGAAATAACCCACCAGACCGCCGGTAAAGCGCGGCAAGTGGCCGATTTCAGGCGTCTTGAATTGCTTGGAATAAGCTTCGATCCAGCGCAGTGGGTTTTCCGCCTGCACCGTTTCCTGCACCTGGCCGTCCCGTTCGACGGTGATGGTGTAGCCACGGATTTTGACCACGGTGCGGCAGGGCAGGCCGATGATCGAATACCGGCCCCATTTTTCGCCACCCTGCACCGATTCAAACAAATAGGTGTAAGGCGCGTCGGCGAGTTTGAGATACGCGCTCAACGGCGTGTCCAGGTCGGCCAGCACTTGCCGCGCCACCGGGATGCGGTTGTAGCCCTGTCGGGCGTAGTCTTGGAATTGCTCAGGGGTCATGATGTTCTTCACTGAATGCGGGCGGGCGGTTTATAGGCCGCTTATTGTCGCCCATGGGGAAGTGGCGGGCAACGGAGATTGTCCAGCCTTTTTAGGGGATTGCCGGAGTCAGGGACGCCATCGTTCGCGCAGCGGGGGCAGGGTTGCCAAGGTATTAGTCATGAATAGGTATTGATTCTATGTGTTTAATTTCTCATTCCCACGCTCCAGCGTGGGAATGCAGGCGGCGGCGCTCCTGCGCCGCGAGTCCGCGGAGCGGACTGGGTAGAGATTCCCACGCTGGAGCGTGGGAACCAGATTAAAGGCCGCATTCCCAATGTAGGGCTTGGGAACGAGCGGAGGCTGTTAGGTCACAGGTAGCCAACTGGGGAATTTTTTACCACCATGAACTAGCTTTGATCTAGCCTTATAAACTTTATTCAACTGGCTTTCTAAGTTTTCTCTTGTAATAGTTTTTCTGTCTCGCAAGGGGTCATCATCCGTTTCATCAAAAAACTCGCATGGCAAGTAGTCTGTGACAAACTTTTTAAATTTGTACATCACCCTGTAAGCATCTTTTAGCAGAATTTTTTCGGCACACTTTTGTTTGTCTGGAGTGGATGTATCAAAAATTTCTTTCCATCCTGTGTATGCAGAGTCTAAGTATTTCTCTATCTCTTTCTGAATATCTTTTTGATCGCTGGGCCATTCGACTGATTTGCTTGATATCGTCTAAAGGCTAGACACTAAAAATAAGTATGAAAAATCTGGTTCTGAATATATTATTTCAGTTGCCTTATGATAGAATTGTACTGCTAGCATGAAGCTGTGAGCTAATTCTTTGTCTGTGACTTGAATGTTTGTCAAGTTGCTAAGCAAATTCTGGCTGTGGTTGAGTTCTTGCGAGGGCCGTGCAGAGGGGCAAAAATTTCGCCATAACTAATCAAAATATATTCAACTTCTTTTGTGGTGTTGAAATTGTTGTGATGCGTTAACACTTCAAGTAGGCTCATGTTTTATTCCGTTTTTGGTTGACCCGCATAGGGCGCAATGCAATAGCTTATATCATCCATCGCGCTTGACAGTCTTAATAATGGAAGCGACAGGAGATGATCCTGATCGTATCGTCGCCAAGCTCATAAACCAACCGATGCTCCCCGTCAATCCGTCTCGACCAGCAACCTTGCAGGGAATGTTTCAATGGTTCTGGCTTGCCTATGCCAGTGAACGGTGTGCGTTGTATGTCTTTGATGAGTTGGTTGATTTTCTTTAAGATGGATTTATTCGCTTCTTGCCAATACAAATATTCTTCCCAAGCATCGTCCGTGAACAACACGTTCATTCTTCTATCAACTCCCGTTGCGTGAGTTTGCCACTCCGGGCAGCGGCCAAAGAGCGCAATAGTCTTTCCGCATTGGCCGGGGTCGATAGCAAGTATTGGGTTTCTTGCCAGGCATTGAAGTCTTCCAGCGACATCACCACCACATGATTATGATTGGCCCGGTTGATGATGTAGGGCTCATGGTCTTGACAGGCTTTTTCGCATAGGCTGTCAAACTGTTGCTTGGCTTCTTCAAACAATACGCTTTGCATAATTGCCTCTCAAAATAGTGGGCCGGTGGGCAGCAAAAAGACGCTGCCCACCCTACGGCTATTCCTTTAGACCTTAGCCAATGCCAACTCGTCCCTCAACGCCTTGATAATCGAATCATAGCGGTTCGGGTCGCTGTCTTTGGCCTGGCCGAACACGGCGGAGCCGGCGACGAAGGTGTCCACGCCGGCTTCGCGCACTTCGCGGATGTTCTTGGGGCCGACGCCGCCGTCGATTTCCAGGCGGATGTTGCGGCCCGAGGCTTTGATGCGGGCGGCGGCTTCGCGCGCCTTGTCCAGCACGTAAGGAATGAAGGACTGGCCGCCGAAGCCGGGGTTGACCGACATCAACAGGATGATGTCCACCTTGTCCATGACGTAGTCGAGGTAGGACAGCGGGGTCGCCGGGTTGAACACCAGGCCGCACTGGGCGCCGTTGTCCTTGATCAGTTGCAGGCTGCGGTCGACATGCTCGGAGGCTTCCGGGTGGAACGTGATGATGCTGGCGCCGGCCTTGGCGAAATCCGGGATGATGCGGTCCACCGGCTTGACCATCAAATGCACGTCGATGGGCGCGGTGACGCCGTGCTTGCGCAGGGCTTCGCAGACCAGGGGGCCGATGGTCAGGTTGGGCACGTAGTGGTTGTCCATCACGTCGAAGTGGACAATGTCCGCGCCGGATTTCAGCACGTTTTGCACCTCTTCGCCCAGGCGCGCGAAATCGGCGGATAAAATCGAAGGGGCAATCCAGTTGTCGTTCATGTGCGTAAGGCTCGTTTGAATAAGGGGAAAACGGGGCGCTTGGGCGTCCCGGCGGTTATCCGGTTGGGAATGGCGTCGTGCCACGATACGTTGATCTAACCCAAGGAGGGGCGTATTTTTACATTTGGCCTGCGGGCGGGCAAGCCAATCGAAGCTAGGGTGCCGCGCTAGGCGGCTTTCAGGTTCGCAGGACGGGAATGCCATCCTGTCCGTGCTGTTTTGTGGATGGCAGGCGCGGAACACGTTCGGGTTGGGGGGCACAATCCCCCCAATCCAATCCATCCCCACGGGTGTGGGGAACACGATTTCGCCAAGGCCGGCGCATCAATCATCACCGGGCCATCCCCTCAGAGTGGGGAACGCGCTAATTGTAACCCGTTGTTGGAAAAAAAGAAAAAGGCGCTGAAGAGCCGTTTGGAGTGGTGCCCGATTGGATTTGCGAGGTGCTGTCCCCCGGCACGGTCAAGCAAGGCCGGGAGGTGGAGATGCCGGTTTATGCGCATTACGGCGTCGCCCATCACCAGGAATTTGCTCCGAGCAGGGATAACATCGCTCCAAGCGATGTTATCCCTGCCGCCGCGCAGCGCTCATCCGGGTTAGAATGCCGCATCCCGCCTTTTTCCGGAAACCCCCGCCATGTCCGACTCACCCGCTAAAACCCTGGTTCTGATCGACGGTTCCTCGTTCCTGTACCGCGCTTTCCACGGCCTGCCGCCGTTGAGCAATTCCAAGGGCGAGCCGACCGGGGCGATCTACGGCGTCGCCAATATGCTGCGCAAGCTGCTGGCCGACTATCCCGGCTCCCATGTCGGCCTGGTGTTCGACGCGCCGGGGCGGAATTTCCGCGACGAGCTGTACGCCGAGTACAAATCCCACCGCCCGCCGATGCCGGACGATCTGCGCGCGCAGGTCGGGCCGTTGGACGAGCTGGTCGGCGCGATGGGCTTTCCGGTGCTGCGGGTGCCCGGCGTGGAGGCGGACGATGTCATCGGCACGCTGGCGCGGCAGGCCGAGGGCCAGGGCTTCAACGTGGTGATTTCCACCGGCGACAAGGACATGGCGCAGTTGGTGAGCGAACAGGTGACTTTGGAAGACACCATGAAAAACGCGCGCACGGACAGGGCGGGGGTGGTGGCGAAATTCGGTGTGCCGCCTGAGCGCATCGCCGATTGGCTGGCCTTGGTCGGCGACAAGTCCGACAACATCCCCGGCGTGCCGATGTGGGGGGAGAAGACGGCGGCGAAATGGCTGAACGGGTTCGGCTCGCTGGACGCGTTGATGGAGCGGGCCGGCGAGGTGGGCGGCAAGGTCGGCGAGAGCCTGCGCGCCAGCTTAGGCGTCATTCCCTTGTCTCGCCAACTGGCGACGATCAAATGCGATGTGGAACTGGATTGCGGGCCGGGCGATTTGACTATGCGGGAAGCGGATACGCGTAAGCTGAAGGAACTGTTTGCCCGCCTGGAGTTCCATGCCTGGCTCAAGCAACTCGGTGACGCGCCAGCGCCACATCCTAAGGAAAAGCATTACGCCACCGTTCTGGATGAAGCGGATTTCAACGCGTGGTTGAAAAAGTTGGAACAGGCCGGGCTGTTCGCGTTCGACACCGAAACCACCAGCCTGGATTATATGCGGGCCGAGATTGTCGGGCTGTCCTTCGCGGTGACGCCCGGCGAGGCGGCTTATGTGCCCCTGGCGCATGATTATGTCGGCGCGCAGGAACAACTCAAGCGCGACTGGGTGTTGGCGCGGTTGCGGCCACTGCTGGAAGACGGCAATAAGCCGAAGCTGGGCCAGCATCTGAAATACGACGCCCATGTGCTGCTGAACCATGGCGTCGCGCTGCGAGGCATCGCCCATGACACAATGCTGGAATCGTATGTGTTCAACAGCACGGCGACCCGCCACGATATGGACTCGCTGGCCGAGTTGTATTTGCAGGAAAAGACCGTCCACTATGAAGACGTGGCGGGGAAGGGCGCGAAGCAGATTCCGTTCTCGCAGGTGGACATCGAGACGGCGGCAAACTACGCCGCCGAGGACGCCGACATCACTTTGCGCCTGCACGAACACCTGTGGCCGCGGCTGCAAGCCATTCCCAGCCTGGCGCAGCTTTACAGCGACATTGAGATTCCGCTGGTGCCGGTGCTGTCGCGGATGGAGCGGGCGGGCGTGCTGGTGGACGTGTTCATGCTGGCTGGGCAAAGCGGCGAGTTGGCCGGGCGCATGAAGGAAATTGAAAAAGAAGCCCATGAGGCCGCCGGCCAGCCGTTCAACCTGGGCTCGCCGAAACAGATCCAGGCGATTTTGTACGACAAGCTGAACCTGCCGGTCATCAAGAAAACCCCGACCGGCCAGCCGTCCACGGACGAGTCGGTGTTGCAGGATTTGGCCGAGATGTACGATTTGCCGCGGCTGCTCCTCGACCACCGCTCGATGAGCAAGCTGAAATCCACGTATGCCGACCGCCTGCCGGAGCAGGTCGACCCTCGAACCGGGCGGGTGCATACCTCTTACCACCAGGCCGTCGCGGCGACCGGGCGGCTGTCTTCGTCCGACCCCAATCTGCAAAACATCCCGGTGCGGACGCCGGAAGGCCGCCGCATCCGCCAAGCCTTCATCGCGCCGCCCGGCTGCAAGCTGGTCGCGGCGGATTATTCGCAGATCGAGTTGCGCATCATGGCGCATTTGTCCGGCGACCCGCGTTTGTTGGAAGCCTTCGCGCAGGGCGAGGACATCCACCGCGCGACCGCCGCCGAGGTGTTCAACCATAAGCTTGAGGAAGTCACGACCGAACAGCGCCGCGCCGCCAAGGCCATCAACTTCGGTTTGATCTACGGCATGTCGGCGTTCGGCCTGGCCAAGCAGTTGGGCGTGGCCCGCGAAAAAGCCCAGCTTTATATCGACCTGTATTTTATGCGCTATCCCGGCGTCAAAGCCTATATGGACAAAACCCGCGAGCAGGCCCGCGAGCAAGGCTATGTGGAAACCCTGTTTGGCCGCCGCTTATACATCCCCGACATCAACGCTAAAAACGCCCAGCGCCGCCAATACGCCGAGCGCACCGCGATCAACGCGCCGATGCAAGGCACGGCGGCGGACATTATCAAAAAAGCGATGATCGCGGTGGACGGCTGGATACAATCAGCCCGCCCGCCCGTGAAAATGATTATGCAGGTGCATGACGAATTGGTGTTCGAGATCGACGAGGCGTTTGTGGCGTCGGCCATCCCGGCGATTCGCGGCCTGATGACCCAGGCGGCGGTGCTGGACGTGCCTTTGGTCGTGGATGTCGGGGTGGGCTTGAATTGGGACGAGGCGCATTGAGCCACTCATAAGGCTTTCAAAATCCCCGGTCAAAGAGGGTTGAGTGTAAGCGGCCTTGCGGGCTTCTTCTGCCGGTCGGGATTTTTGAGGGCGTTCAATTCCTCCTCCAGCCTGCGGCAGCGTTCCGTGGTTTCGTACCACTGCTTCAAGACCGCGTCCAGCATCAGCCGGGTCGTCAAGTTGTCGCGCTTTTTGGCATGCTCTTCCTCGTAGGCTTGTTCGGCGGGAACCCCGCGCTCGATGGCTTTCAGTTGCTCGGCCATGTCCATGTCCGTGCCTAGGATGTGGTAGGTCAGCCACAGCGTGGTGAAGCGGATCAGTTTCTCCGACTGCTCGAAGGTGTCGCCCTCGGTGAAGAAATTTTCGCGGATGCGCTGGATGTCGTAGATGAAGGACTTGTGCTCCATGCGCTGCATGGACAGCAGCCGCGGGTCGATCTTTTTCTGCACCATCAGCAATTCCTCGTCGACGAAATGCAGGTGCGCGTAGTCGAGCAGGCGGGCTAGCGCCTCGTCCAGAATCTTCTCGTCAAGGTCGCCCAGTTTGAGCGCGTCCGCCAACTCGTTGAGCAGGTCAAACAGCCTTCTGTGCTGGGTGTCGACGGTGTCGATCTGGGTGGTGAATCTATCTGACCATTCAAGCATGTTGTGCGCTCCTGGAAATAGTTTTTTTGGGTGTGGGCTCGGTGCTGATGTCGGCGTGTGGCCGCAAGTAGGAATAAGCTTAGACCGTCCGCGCGTTGTCCGCATGCCGACGGGGGGAGCCCAAAACGTGGGCTACGGCGTGCCCAGGAAGGCGCGATAAGCGCAGTACGCCGTGTTCGTGGCGGAACACGCCGCTTGATTGATGATGTGCAGCGTGTCTTGGATCGAATACACCCCGCTCGAAACGGATTCGGTGACCGGCACCGAGTAGCACGTCCAGTCGTTCAGCGTCAGCGGCACGCAGTCGGGATAGTTCGTGCCGCCCGCTCCGCGCGTGCCGCCGGCGCTGGGGTCGGTCGCCGGGACGCTGGCTATCTCCTCAATCGCGACGCCGGACAGGTTCCACGTGACGGCCAGCCACTTGCTATACGTGCGCGGCCTGCTGCCCCGCCCGCCCGTGCTGCAAGTCGTGGCCAGATAGACATACCCCGCCACGTTGCCGGCGGCGTCAAATCCCGTGGCGAAATCCTGCTGGCGGATGCCGCCGCAACTCGCGCCCAACTGGGCGAAAGCGTCCGTGACGCCTAGCGAGACGGACGCCGCGTTGCTGCTTCCCGCCGCCAACAGTGCCGCCGACATAATCATCGAGAGTTTCTTAAGCATGGCAATATCGCTCCGCTACCGAGGATGTGGACAAACCGCTTATCTCCCTCTTGGCGCAAAAGGCAATACGTATTTCTACTTGGAAGATCCCGAAATTAAACCTCCTCGCCTTTTGTAGATGGTTAGAGTAAGGGGGCGGCGATAAAGTTCAAGCTGTGGCTATCTCAATCTGGCATAGATGTGCCGATGAAGGAGACGCATCAATCGAGTTTCGCGAGCGATGCGCTTCGTTCCTCAGCGCATCCTACGCGGGCTGCGGCAGGAACTCGCGCTTAAACCGTAGACGCGCCGTAGCCCGTATGAAGCGCAGCGGAATACGGGTGTTCCGTGCCTCGATTTCCCGGATTCCGCTGCGCTCCATCCGGGCTACGCTGGCTTCGCCATCCTCAAATCCGGCAAGCACTTCGACCCCGAATACAAGCCCGCATGACCGGAAAAAACACCCTCAAATCAGGCTTGATGGGGGTGGGGTAAGGATGGTATCTACCAGGCTACCGGGCTATTTAGCCCTACGGATCTGGCTTTCTATATGCTTGTAGGCTTCAACTAGCCCACCCGCAAATCGCCATTCCCGATAAAGCCATCTATAACCCCCTGTAAATCTACGAGAGAGATCGTACTGTGAGTTATCGCTTCTAGCAGCATAAATGCCACCTGCGGAATCGTACTTGGGTAGTACAACGGAAAATTCTGCTGCATGCGTACGCGCTCGTTCCCACGCTGGACGCAGCCAATTTCTGCTTAAAAAGTTTGATTTTGGCATTAGAATAATCGTTCTGTCTAATTTATGCATAAGCTTTAATTGATGAAGTTCCCACATTGTTTGTGATCCCGGCTGATGCCCATCAGCTTTCTGAGAGTCTAGCAGTGGAAGCAAGATTACCACATCGGCATCGTGACAGTATTTTTGAAAAAGCAGCTGCCAATTGCTCTCGTTGCCATATAGCCGAGCTGGCCCGATTGAATCCGCTACGCCACCAATTTCAACTACGTCGATGTATGGCTCCAATAACCTTCCGACAAATTCTTCCGCACCAAGGGAAGGTTGTTCAAGAGAAAACATTCCACCTGTGACTCTGTAATGCGGATTAGGAAATTTAATAAGCTTATCCGTGAAGAATGGACGCAGAAATACAGCATAGGATGTGCTTTCGTAGATTGTGCGGTCTCGAAGAGGCTGCGAGTTGATTTTATATTTATTCGAGAGACTGATGCCATAAAATCCTATTATATAAGCGGCAAGTCCAGATAACCCAAATAGTAAGTCATGCGTGGGTTTGAAGCCAAAAAGTGCGAAGCAGATAGTAGCGAGCCAATCCGTCCACAAGTTTGTTCTTGACAATGGTTCAAGAAATATTGCGATCATAACTAGCGCCAGCGCAACATTGCCTGGGCGAAACAAGCTCGATGAAGCTTGCTCAATTTTTGTCGTTCTGCGCTTCATGTCTGTTTTTTTTGTCAGCAGCGTAGGTTGAATTTTTCTCGTTCCCACGCTCCGGCGTGGGAATGCATATTCCGGCGCTCCAGCGCCGCATGACGGCCCGCGGGAGCGGGCTGGACGGGTTCCCACGCTGGAGCGTGGGAACCAGAAAGCACTTCAATCAAATATCACCGTCTTGTTCCCATAAACCAAAATCCGATCCTGCAAATGCAGCCGCAAGGCGCGGGCCAGCACCAGGCGCTCCAGATCCCGGCCTTTGCGGATCAGGTCTTCCAGCGAATCTTTATGCGAAATGCGGATGATGTCTTGTTCGATGATCGGGCCTTCGTCCAGCGCGTCGGTGACATAATGGCTGGTCGCGCCGATGATTTTGACACCGCGTTCGTAGGCTTGTTTGTAGGGGTTGCCGCCGACGAAAGCGGGCAGGAAGGAATGGTGGATGTTGACGATGCGGTGCGGGTATTCCTGCACGAATTGGGACGACAAGACCTGCATGTAGCGGGCAAGGATTATCGTGTCGATGCGCTCGGCCTTCAGCAGTTCGATTTCTTTGCGTTCCTGCTCCGGCTTGTTGTCTTTGTTGACCGGAAAGACATGGAACGGGATGTTGTGCCTGTCCGCCAGATAGCCGAGGTCAGGGTGGTTGGAGACGACCAGGGCGATGTCCGCGTCGAGTTCGCCGAGTCCGTGCCGCCAGAGGATTTCTTGCAGGCAGTGGTCGTATTTGGAGACGAACAGCGCCAGCCGGCGGCGGTTGCGGGCGTGGTTGATTTTCAGCGTCCATTGGCCTTGGAATTCGCGGGCCAGCGGCGCGAAGGCGTCGGCGACCGCGTCGGGCGGAATGCTGAAGTCGCGCATGTCCCAGCTCACGCGCAGGAAGAACAGGCTTTGCCGGGCGTCCACATGCTCGTCGAGGTCGATGATGTTGCCGCCGCGCTCGAAGATGAAATGGGCGATGCGGGCGACCAGGCCGCGCTTGTCCGGGCAGGAGATCAACAGGGTCGTGGTGAGGTTTTTGTCGGGCACGTCGGTTCCTTAAACTTCAAAGCTATCTAAAGAAAAGTTTCACGCAACGGCGCAACGTGTAAACCTTAGGGCACCTCGAAAAACCTTTTCCGTAAACCTTTTCCGTTCATGCCCTTCGATTTCGCTCAGGAGAGCCTTCGACAAGCTCAGCACGAACGGAAAAGGTTGATTTTAAAAGCTCCGTTCGCACTGAGCTTGTCGAAGTGCGAGGTTTTTCGAGGTGCCCCTTATTTTACGTTGCGTCGTTGCGTGAGGCGGATTTGCGATGCCGTGGGCATCAGGGGCGGACGGCTAGAGTTTAAGCGCTTCCCGCCAGCCTGGATACAGCGCGTCGGCGTCGGCGGGGAAGCTGGCGAACGCGTTTCTCAATTCCGGGTGGTGTTTGGCGTAGTCCACTAGATAGGCGTCGGCCAGCCAGGCGTCGCGGGCTTGCTTCAGCGAGACGGCCCCGGCCGCGCCGCCGTCGATGTGGCCGAACGCGCCGCCGCCGGAGGTCTGGATGACGTTGCAATGGCCCAGGTTGTCGAAGAAGCCGGGCAGGCGCAGCGCGTTCATGCCGCCGGAGATGATGGGCGTGGTGGCTTTCATGCCGCGCCATTCCTGGTGGAAGTAGGGGCCGTCGGCGCTGTCGCGCTCGATCATGTAGGCGATTTGGGTGTCTTCCTGGCCGCCTTCCATCTTGCCGTAGCCCATGGTGCCGACGTGGATGCCGGACGCGCCGGACAGGCGGGCCATTTTGCAATGCACGAAGGCGGTGTAGCCGCGCTTGGACTGCGGCGAGGTGACCGCGCCGTGGCCGGCCCTGTGGTAGTGCAGGAACTGGCCGGGGAAGCGGCGGCGCACGGCGGTGACCGCGGTGCAGCCGGCCACGTAGCCGTCGACCAGAAAGGCGACATGCGGGGCGTTCTCGGCGAAGGTTTCCAGGATGAATTCGCCGCGCGCGACCATTTCAAACGGGTCGTCGGCGGTGATGTTGGCGGAGAACAGCTTAGGCTGCCCGGTCTCGTCCTGCGCCCGGCGCATCGCGTCGGCGACCAGGGGAATCGTTTGCTTCAGCGGCGCGAAGAGTTGGTTGCCTTGCGGCTCGTCGTTTTTGATGAAGTCGCCGCCCAGCCAGAATTGATGGCAGGCGTCGGCGAACGGCTGCGGCCTAAGGCCGAGCTTGGGCTTGATGATGGTGCCGACGATCATGCCGCCGTCCACCAGCGGGCGGCCCAGGATGCGCCACAGGTCTTGGATGTTCATGGACGGGCCGTCGAACAGGGCGAGGAATTTCGGCGGAATATAGAGGTCGTGCAGCTTGGCGTATTCGACGTCGCCCATGCCCTGGTTGTTGCCGACGGTCAGCGTCCACACCGAGGCCAGCATGGCGCGGCCGTCGGTGATGTTGCGGTCGAACAGTTCCACCGGGTAGGCGATTTTGACCAGTTCGCGGGCCTCGTCAATTTCATACACCAGCGCGTCCACGCCGCGGGTGAAGTCGTCGGTGGTGCCGACTTCGACGTTGGTGCCGGTGGAGGATTCCGCCGCGAAGTGCGCCGCCGTGGCCAGGAAGTCGTAACCGGTTTTGGGTTTCATGATATAGGCGGTCAGCACATGGCGGCCACCGGCGATCAGCTCGGCTTCGGCCAGGTCGAGGCGGGCGTAGCGGT